>Ga0114933_10000111_pt1 | contig 97537 bp, 90 predicted proteins | sample 4SBtaG_FD_89691 | JGI IMG/M metagenome (GOLD analysis project Ga0114933, IMG submission 89691) | Deep subsurface microbial communities from Kolumbo volcano to uncover new lineages of life (NeLLi) - 4SBTROV12_W25 metaG | ecosystem: Environmental > Aquatic > Marine > Volcanic | place: Kolumbo...
AGTACAAACTTGTGGGAATTCATAAACTCAAATGTACTCCTATTATACAGCGTACTTCTTACAGTAATCTTTATTATCACTATAAATCAGTATAATAAACTCAAATCAAAAATTACCAATCTAGATAGCAATTTACGAAGTAATGCAGTAAAACAAGGATTAACACTAGAACAATGGATTCCCATTTCAGAAAATTACCCTTGGGATCATAGAAATTTTAGATTTTTAGGAGACCCAATAGATGGAATTCAATTTGAAAACAATAAAATACTCTTAGTAGAATTCAAATCTGGTAATAGTAGGATGTCTAATAAACAAAAAGCTATTCAACAGTTAGTTGAAAATGGAAAAGTGGAATTTATTGAAATTAAAACTAATTAAATTCTACCATGTATTATTTTCAACTTTAGATAAAAATTCATCAATCAACTGATTGAATAACGAAGGTTCTTCTAAATTTACTGTGTGCCCAGTTTTAGGTACAAAAACAAGACCAGCATTCTTCATTTTATTTTTTAAAAATATTCCAGGGTTTATACAGGGTTCATCTTCATCACCAACTATTATCAGAGAAGGTATATCAATTTTTTCTATTTCCTTTTCTAATTCATATATAGTCTTTCGTTTACCTTGTACGTTTTTAAAAGTATTAGCAGAGCCAAGTGGAGAATGGTTAACAAGTGCATCTCTAAATATATTCCATCCCTTTGGGTCTTTAGATTTATATTGTAATCGTTGTGGACCTTTTGCATATGAATCTGCCCAAGAAGTAAAATCTTTTTCCATTAAAGATGCCTGATTGTTAACCGACTCTTTCCAATTATCTGCATTATCTGATCCGCTGCCAGCTCCTGCAATAATCAATGCTTTGGCAATTTGCGGGTATTTAATGCCAAAACTTACTGCTAAACCTCCACCCATTGAAAGGCCGGCGATATATGCTTCTTTTATATCTAAGTAGTTTAATAATCCGTGCAAGTCTTCTAAGGATTTTTCTTGTGAATAATTATCATCACCTTCGGGTACTGATGATGGAGGATATCCTCGGTCATTATATGTAATTACCTTATATTTTCTAGAAAAATAATTTACCTGTGGCATCCAGCTCTGGGAATCACCAGCAAATTCATGTGAAAAAATAATTGGGAAACCTTCACCATATGTTTCGTAATATATATCTACTCCATTTATTGACGCTATACTCATCCTAAACTCCTCTTAAAATTCAACGATCAGTTATTATTCTACTTCTATAACTCTATCAGGGTCAGGGATTATCACCACTTCTTCTTCTAAATTATCATTATTATAAAAAAGAACTTCATTTTTATTAACCATAGTAGTGAAAATTCTAAGTTTTCTTGGATTCTTGCTAGAAAATGATTTAGCGTGTTTCTCAGCAAAAAATCTCGCTTTTTCTTCTTTCAATGTCCAACTCAACCCACTAGGACTTCCACCACGATAAATTCTTATGAGTAAGTTATCATCTGGCAATTCTTTTTTAAATAATTCACTGGGCTTTCTTAAACCCAGCATTATTAGCCAGCTTTGAAAATCTTCCCTAATTGTCTCAACACTTCTCCAAGTATTTACAATCAATTCCCATACGTCTTCATCCATTAAGCTCAGATTTCTAAGGTGATTTTCTTCAATTAAAGTGTCTTCTAAAGCTAAATATGCAAAACCATCTTTGTTTGGTGCTTTTAACCACATATGTAAATTATCAATAAATCTAGCATTACCTTTATCTAGCCAAATATCGAACTGATCGCTATGGCCTTGATTCTTTTCTGCATCCAAAAAAAAGAACAAAACTTCAGGTCTCATTTGAATTGGAAGTGAAAAGAGAATTCTTTGTAAATCTTTTTTTAAATATGTCATTATGGAATAATTTCGTGTGTTTTTTCTAATCCACAAGCTATAAACAAATCAAACTCATCAATCAAATCATCAAACGATTTATTACAGTGTTTTTTAAATTAAGTTTATATTGGTGGAGCTGAGGAGGATCGAACTCCTGACCTCTTCAATGCCATTGAAGCGCTCTCCCAGCTGAGCTACAGCCCCATTTTTAACAAATTAGAGTTAATTTACAACCTAATCCGATATTGTTAAGACATTTCTTCCATTAAGTACACAACATCGGTGTTATTGTGTTTTTCATCCCATTCGACCATCCAAGGTGCACTCATTGCTTCTTGCATTTTGTCAAAATCTAGCACATGCGCAATTGTAACGACTTTACACCATCCTTCTTTGTCGTATGGAAGTTCAGCACTTTCATGTTCTGTCATAGTTCCTGGAAATTCAGTAATGGATTTTGACATAACATTTTTGAAGTCATCAAATGTGCCTTCAAAAGTAGATGTAAAACAAACATTCATTTACGTTCTCCTTTGGTTTTTTCTGGTAGGCTAACCAGACTATTCGGAATATCTCATACAGAACCACTGTACAATACCGAATCTATAGCACCTATTTTCTTACGTATAGAATGCAAGTTAACATATTTTTTCAGGACAATAAATACATGAAAAAAATTAACCAACAATTATACGAACAGTTATGTATAATTACCTCTAATACAAATATATATAATTACTGGAGTCTGATTTATGTCACTGGATTTGGGACTAACATTAATCCCAATAGAGATTTCGTTTATTGAATTTATAATACTTTGTTTGATTAGTTTTTTTGCATCTGCGCTTTCTGCCTCTATAGGTTTAGGCGGTGGAATAATGACTATTACAGCATTTATATATCTAATAAACCCGCTAGCAGTAATACCTGTACATGCAGTTACACAAGCAAATTCTAATTTTTTCAGAGCTCTAATGATGAGGAAAGATATAAGTTATACCTGGATTAAACCTTTTATATTAGGAACAATATTAGGTGTATTAGTTGGAGGGCAGCTTGCATTTAACATGCCCAAACATTTACTCGAAGGAATTATTGGTATATTTGTAATCTATTCATTATGGGGTCCAAAATCGATTAATTTTACTAAACCAACAAATCTTATATCTCTCTTTACAGGTATAATCACATCTTTTGCTACTATGTTTGTTGGTGGAACCGGTCCGTTAGTTGCTCCATTTGTTAAATCTACTACAAATGATAGAAAAGTCATCGTAGCAACTCAAGGTGCCTATATGTCTATACAACATGGACTAAAGATCTTAGTATTTGGGATATTAGGATTTAATTTTGGCCCGTACATTGTCCTAATAATTTCTATTGTTCTATTTGGAATATTAGGAACATGGTTTGGTAAGTACCTACTTAATCTTATGCCAGAAAGATTATTTATTATAGGATTCAATTCAATTATTACAGGTCTAGCAATAAAATTAATCTACTCTCCAATTAAAGTGTGGTTTTTCTAAGTTAACTTATATTTGGAAAGGATATAAAAAAATGGGCTTTTCATTGGAATTTTTAAAAAACCCAATCCAAATTGGTTCACCTTTCCCTTCATCTCAATCTTTTGCAAAACTCATGGTAGATTATGCAAAATTACAATCAAATTCAACAATAGTTGAACTTGGTCCAGGAACTGGCAGTGTTACAAATCAAATACTCAAACAAATGCCTGGTGATAGTCTATTTTTTGCAATAGAAATTAATGAAGTACTTTATAAAAACTTCAAAAATAACTATCCAGAAACGATAATTTACCACGGTACAGCAAATGATATAAAAAAATATTTAAAAATACATAACAGAAGTCAAGTTGATTGTATAATATCGGCTATACCCTGGGCCACTTTATCAATTGATCTACAACAGGAATTATTTTCCGAAATATATGATGTTATAGCACCAGGTGGTACGTTTCTTACAATCGCATTATTAATAGGAACCTTTTTCTCTAGGGGCAAGAAGTTTAAACAATTACTTGATTCTAATTTTGAATTAGTTAATAGAACTCCCGTAGTATGGAAAAATCTACCTCCAGCTATTGCATATATTTGTCGAAAGTAAATTTTATTATATTAAGTGTTGTGAAATATCTTCAAAACTATCTACAACAATATCAAATCTAGATAAGTCACCGTAGTTCTCACTTATCCCTGTTCCGAATTCATTTGGTCTATGAACATAACATGTCTTCATACCAGCACTACTAGCCCCATCCAAGTCATATGCATGAGAAGCAACCATCATGGATTCTGTTGGTAACACATCTAACATTTTTATTGCCCCTAAGTAAACTTTTGGATCTGGTTTATAAGTACCAAAAAATTCTGTAGATAAAATAGAATCCCAAGGAACATCAGAATTTTTTGAAAGTTTAACCAACATAGACAAATTACCATTAGAAAGTGCTGAAATTATATGGCTTTCTTTCAATTCTGCTAACCCTGGTAATGAATCATTCCATGGAATTAACCTATGCCATGACTCATTAAATTGAATTAATTCATCATTACTTATATGGGCTATCCTAAGCTCTTCTAAAAGTTCATTAAGAACTTCCATATGAATATCATCCATAGATAGATAGGATCTTTCTGCTTTAGCAACTTTAGATTGTAGCGACCTAAATCCTGATCTCCATTTATCAGTAAATTCGAATTCATCAAAGTTTAATCTATTTTGTGATGTAAAAGTTTTTGTTTCAAGATAAATAGATTTATGCCAATCAAAAACAGTTCCAAATACATCGAAAAAAATTGCTTTAACATCTTGTTTTATATTCATAATTTTTGACTCTTAATTATAAACCCAATCGACTTGATTCATCGTGTACTTTGTCTAAATATTGCTTAGCCCCAGATATTAATAACCTATTTACTGAACTATGAAAGTAACGAACACCAAATTCTAGCCACATAGTAGTTTGATCTTCAGGACAACTACATCCAGCCCATTTACCTGCATCAAGAACTTTACCAAGAGCTCGTTTACCTGCTTCAACTACCTCTGGATGAGTCATTTGGCCAGGGAATCCCATAGAGGTAGATAAATCACCATGCCCCACAAAAACAACATCAACACCTTCTACCTTTGCTATTTTTTCCGCATTTTCAATACCTTGTGGAGTTTCAACCATAATACAAACTAAGGTTTCCTCATTACCATGATTAAGATAGTCTGGTGCCGACATACCCAACCCAAACTTATTATTTCTATTTGCAACAAAATATCCCCTTTTACCTTTTGGTGGGTATTTAACTGAATCAACAATAATTTTTGCTTCTTCAGCAGTCTGGACTTGAGGTGCTTGGATACCGTGTGCTCCTAAATCTAGAAATGGTCGTATAATTTCAGGAGTATTCCCTATAGGTCGTACAATCGGAGTAATGTTCGATGATTCACAACTTTGAACGCATTGTGGAAACACCTGTGTGGTTATATGACCATGCTCATTATCAAGTAGAAGCCAATCAAACCCCAAATGACCAAAAATTTCTAAAGCGCTAATTGAATAGTCATATACCATAGCACCCCAAACAGCTTGACCATTTTTTAACTTTTCTTTGGTTGTATTTTTAAACATCACAAAACCTCTCTAACCTCATTAATTCGTAATTAATTTGATTATTATATATGAAGTTGTGTAATTGAAAATCATTAAACTCCTTTGTATACTGCAAATACTGTAATAAAAAGCAATATATTTTTTATATCAATATGTAAGAAAGAAAATTAATGGCAATAGCCAAAAGATCAGTACAATTTAGTTTCGAACCAAAAACATTAGATCGAAAATGGCAAGATCGATGGGCAAAGGATAAGCTTTATCATGTTGATGATTTAAGCGAAAAAGAAAATTGGTTTGAAATGACAATGTATCCATACCCTTCTGGTGATACCCACATTGGACACTGGTACGCAATGGCACCTTCTGATGCCCACGCACGATTTCGTAGAATGCAAGGATATAACGTTTTACATCCTATGGGTTTTGATTCTTTTGGATTACCAGCTGAAAATGCTGCAATACGAAGAGGCATACATCCTTATAAATGGACTATGGATAATATTGCCAATATGAAAAAACAATTTTATTCCATGGGAACTATATATGATTGGGAAAGAGAAGTTAATACCTGCCAACCTGACTATTATAAATGGAATCAATGGTTGTTTTTAAAACTATTTGAAAATGGCTTAGCATACAAATCAAATGCACCAGTGAATTGGTGTAACCAATGTCAAACCGTTCTTGCAAATGAACAAGTAATTAATGGTAAATGTGATCGATGTGAAAGTGTTGTAATTCACAGAGACTTAGAACAATGGTTTTTCAAAATAACAGATTATGCTGAAGAGCTACTAAGCTTCGAAAAAGTTATAGACTGGCCAGAAAAAATAAAAACTCTTCAAGAAAATTGGATTGGGAAGAGTTTTGGAGTACAAGTAAAATTTGATTTGTCTCATTTGCAAATATCCACAGATGAAATAGAAACCTTTACTACTCGAATTGACACTCTTTTTGGAGTAACATTTATTGTATTAGCTCCAGAACATGATCTAGTATCTGAACTTACAACTTCAGATAATAAAGAAAAAGTTGAAGAATATATAAAAACGAGTAGAGAATATTCTGAAATAGAAAGATTATCCACAGAAAGAGATAAAACTGGGGTTTTTACAGGTTCATATGCAATTAACACGATAAACGGAAATAAAGTTCCTATTTTTATTGCTGATTATGTCTTGATGCAATATGGAACAGGCGCTGTAATGGGCGTACCTGCTCATGACCAAAGAGATTTTGAATTTGCAAAAAAATATAATTTAGATATAACCAGAGTTATTGGAAAAAATATAAATGATACCAGTACACTTCAAGAAGCCTATACTGAATCTGGTATTCTAACCAACTCAGGTGATTTTGACAATATTAATAATGAAGAAGCTAAAATAAAAATAGCAGAGCATCTTGAAAAAAACTCCTTGGGTTTGCGCACAATTACTTATAGATTAAGGGACTGGCTTATTTCAAGACAACGTTATTGGGGAACACCAATACCAATAATTTATTGTGTGGATTGTGGAACCTTACCTGTACCAGAAAAAGATTTACCTGTAATACTACCACCAGATGCAGAATTCAAACCTACTGGTGAGTCTCCATTGAAGTATCATCCCGAATTCATTAACTGTAAATGTCCCAATTGTGGTAAAGATGCGGAACGAGAAACAGATACTATGGATACTTTTGTTGACTCTTCTTGGTATTTTCTTCGTTATCCAAATCCTAATTACGACGATGCTCCTTTTGATTTGGACAAACTAAAACTGTGGAATCCAGTAGACCAATACACAGGCGGTGCTGAACATGCCGTATTACATCTTATGTACTCTCGATTTTTTGTAAAAGCGCTCAGAGACATTGGACTATTTAAATTCGATGAACCCTTTTTAAGGTTATATAACCAAGGAATGATAATTGCAAACCATCAAAAAATGAGTAAATCAAGAGGTAATGTTATAGCTCCTGACGACTACGTTCTAGAATTTGGTGCTGATGTTGTACGAATTTACTTAATGTTTCTTGGTCCATGGGATCAGGGGGGTGATTGGATTGATAGTGGTATTAATGGAATGGCAAGGTGGATAAATAGAGTATGGAATATTAGTACAACTGATCCTAAAAAGTTTACTTCAACTAAAGAAAACCAAGATCTGACTAGAACAACTCACAAACTCATTAAAAATGTAACAGAAGATATTGATCGGTTTAAATTTAATACAGCTTTAGCATTTATGATGGAATTTACAAACTACTTAAACCAAATTTCAGAAAATAATAATGCAACATTTGACCAATGGAACTTTGCTATCAAAAGTCTTTTACTCCTCTTAGCTCCAATAGCACCCCATATAACTGAAGAATTATGGGAATTACTTGGAAATCAATATAGTATTCACAATCAATCTATTCCATCTTTCAACCCAAAACTCATCGAAGATGAAACCACAACTTTGGTTATACAAGTTAATGGGAAAGTTCGCGACACTGTTGAAGTGGGAATAAATACAGAAAAAGAAAAGGCTGAAAAAATTGCTCTTTCAAGCGATAAAATTCAGCCCTATCTAGTAAATCAAACAATAAATAGAATTATTTATGTTCCAGATAAATTAGTTAATATTGTCATTACATAAACTAATCTATACGAATAGCTCCTAATAAATCACGGATTTTTGAACTACCATCCGCATTCCACCAAGAATCAATTGCACTACCAACACGTTCTTTTGGTAAGCTTAATATTGCACAGTTGTAGAATTTATCTTTGAATTCTTCTTCAGATAATGGGTTAGCTTGGGTACCACGCATTACATGCCTATTAGTATCTTCTTCTAATGTAGTCCCATCCTTTAATGTAATCTTTACAGGATTTGAAACCATCATCCCATCTCTTCCACTATCCCACTCGGATTTTATTTTTATATCTACCTTTTCAACTGCTTCAGTATATTCCGCTCGATCTAAATTTTCATCATTAAAACTTGCCATATCTATTTTCTTGTCGACTAAAGCGGTGGCAACGTTATAATGGATACTAAATTTACCTTGAAAACCATAAGTTGGCCTTGGATATAAAAGAACATGACTTATTGATGAGAAATTGTCTATTTCAACTTCGTCTATGTCATTTAAATCTAATTCATTTGTATTTAATATACTTAATAAAGAATCTAATGAGCTATGATTTGATCCACAGCAAGGATATTTTTTAATTACTATAGAAGTAGCACATAACCAAGTCTTACCCAATTCATTAACCATAGCCTGAGGGTCAAAATTCCCTGCACCTAAGTATGCTGATGCCCAACCGACTTTACTCTCTAAAAAATTATCTGTTGCTTTCCATCCATCTTTTGCTAAGTAACCCGCCATTATGCCATTACGGGAAGTCATACCTGCGTGAAGAGGTTTAGTATATGTGCCAAAATTTTGCAATATTCCACTTGGCATTGAGCCGGCCATGCCTAAAGCAGTTAAGGTTTGTTCTTTATCTAAACCTAATAAACGAGCTGCAACTGCTGCAGCACCCATAGTTCCAAATATTGCAGTTGAATGAAAACCAGTTGTACCTTGTGGAGAACTAGAACCTCTCGATAGATGAGCTGCTGCCTCAAAACCAATCACATAAGCTGTCAGCAAATCTTTAACAGTTAAATCGAGTTCCTCAGCAATTGCTAGTGCAGGAGGTAATAAAGCTACACTAGGATGCCCAAATCCACCCATATCATCATAATCCAATGCATGTCCAAGGGTTCCATTACCCAATGCCGCCATATATTGTGAGGTTCTCATACTAGAACCAACAATTGTGCAATCGCCAGCTCCACCCTGATCAGATACAAACTTTTGAATCATTTTACCAAGAGGTTGATCAGCACCAGCAAGCATAACTCCTATACAATCAAATATAGCTTCTCTAGCTGCTCTATATGCATCATCAGGTATATCTTCCGATTTAGTGTTTACTATAAACTCTGCTAATCTTTCTTCTGAACGCCCCATAATTTCCTCCTTTAATTAATTAAATTTAATTACTCCAATATCATTTTCTTTCGTAATGTTAATATTAAATTCTGCACTCATTTCTGCAATTCGGTTTATTATGTCATCAGCTATTTCACCATGTGCAGGTAATGGCCTACCCTGAGTTCCTCTACTTCGATCTTTGAATATTGAAACACTTCGGCTACTTGTAGTCACTGGATGTACGAGTATCTTAACACATTCCTTTTGTTCCCATTGCATAGATACGTATGAACTTCCATGCATTCCTATACGATCAACATCATATTCCCTACCAACACTTGATCGTTTTGTTTCAAAGTCAGATGGTGTAGGGTTAATTTGATTCGTTATACCATATCTTTGATATGCATCCCAAGGGGACCATTTAACAGAGGATTGAGTTATAAAACCACCGAGACCGTGGAAAATGGGCTTACCATTATATAATTCTACTCCTCTTGAGCCCTGATAACTATGATGTGATCCATGACTTACAAATATATCCGTACCAGCATCAATTGCTTTATGAGCAAATTCTTTAACAAAGTCTGGAGAATCTGTTTCCTCTTTACCACAATCATGTACATGTATTGATACAATAACCCAATCAGCAAAGTGTTTTGCATTTTCTATCCATTTAAGATTTCGATTTAAATCTTCAATATTTGGTGTGGTAATTACCTTATATTCATCTCCAGCTGTGAAATTTGAAAAATCAAATTTAGGATATGGTGCAAAATTAGTATTAAGAAATTGAAAATTATTTTCATCATCTACATTTAGTCCAGGATTTCTACTTATGACCAAACGCTTTTTGGCTTTTTCAAATCCTAATCCTTCACTAATTTTTTTTAATGAATTCAGGTCTTCTTTTGGTACAACATATTGTATATTGTGCCGAAGAACATTAGCACCCGGCCTACCTCTGTCCAAAGAAGTTGGTTCTCCTGCATAAGATCCATTGGCTGGTAAAGTAGCTGTTACACTAATTAATGCAATTCTACCCTTAGCTGTATCTAGATATGTTGGAGAAGTTGCCTCGGTTAAATGCCTCCCTGTACCCGCATGAGGCATACCAAATTTATCTAAATTTGATATGTTGTCTAATACTCCTCTAGGTCCATAATCATTGGCATGATTGTTAGCACAACTTATCATATTGACACCTAACCAATGGAGTTCAGAAATATTATTGGGATCTGAAGCCATATGAGTACCTCCATGATCCCATGCTGGAGTGCCTTCATATTCATGGAATAACATTTCAGAATTAGCTAATACCAAATCATTGCCCCTAATAGAATTAATCATTTCCAAATATCCTGGCTCTCTAAAAACCGAAAGTTTTCTAGTTAGAATACAATCCCCCAAAAGAGCTATATTCAAATTTCCTTGATCAGATTCGTAATGATACATAAAACCTCCGTACATGTGTGACTATATTTATCAGAAAATCATGCAATATTAAACCTTTTTTTGTGCCCTTAATTACAGAATTTAATTATTGACACTGTATATAGCCAATGATACAGTTTTAATACACATTTAATTTATATAACAGGGGTAAACATGTCTTTTAATATAGTAGTATTAGCAAAACAAGTTATTGATCCTGAGGCTCCAACTGCAAGTTATAGAATTGATGGAAGTGCTGGGAAGCTCGAAGTTGATTCTTCCCAAAAAATTGCTCCAGTTATAAATGGTTTTTGTGAGAATGCCATTGAAGCAGCACTTCAAATCAAAGAAGCAGTAGGAGATGCTACAGTAAGTGTAATTTCTGCAGGTTCTGATTTTGTAATGGATGTCATGAAAAAGGCCGTATCAATGGGTTCTGATGAAATGTATCTTTTGCAAGATGAAAAATTCAGCAACCTTAATGATAGCTCAATAACTGCAAAACTTTTAGCAAGTGCCATAAAAAAAATAGGTGATTACGATCTCGTTATCGCTGGGATGCAAGCATCAGACTGGGATCAGGCACAAGTTCCTTTAGGTATTGCAGAAATTCTTGGTGTGCCTTGTGTTCCTATTGCTAGAAAAATTGAAATTAAGGATGGAAGAGCAATTTGTGAAAGAGCAACAGATGCAGGTTATGAAACAGTTTCTGCTCCGCTTCCTTCGGTTATAACAGTAAATAATGAATTTGGACAACCACGATATCCTACTCTACGAAATATTATGGCAGCTGCACGTAAAACACCAATAACATGGGATGCAACTGAACTTGGTTTGTCTGATGATGATCTTTCTCCACGAATCAAAATTGTCGACCTTTTTATACCTGAGAAACAATCTCAATGCGAAATTATTGAAGGTGAAGACGAAGAAGAAATGGGTAGAAACTTAGCATTAAAAATGCGTGAAGCAAAATTAATATAGGAGTACAAACAATGTCAGAAATATTACTTGTTGGTGAAGTGAATGGTGGAAATCTAGCAGAAGCTACTGCTGAATTAATTGCCCATGGGAAACCGTTAGCAGAATCTTTAACTTCTACAATTTCTGTTGCTTTACTTGACCAAGACTCATCTAGTGCTGCTCAAGAAGCAATAAGTAAAGGAGCAGATAAAGTATACAATATAAAAGACTCTTTACTTGGTACCTATCAAACAGATGCATATTTAGCAAGCTTGGCAAAATTAATTCAAGAAACAAATCCGATTGCTGTTTTAGTAGCTAAAACTGAAATTGGTGCAGATATTGGAGCAAGATTAGCATTTAGAGTTGATACTGGTATTGTACAGGACTGTATTGAAGTATCAGTTAATGGAGATAACAAAATTCAAGCTAACCGACCTGTTTTTGGTGGGAACTGCATAGCAACTGTAGTATGTGAATCAACCCCAATGATGGCACTAATCCGTCCAAAGACAAAAGAACCTTTAGATGCTGACTCAGGACGATCAGGAGAAATAGTTGATTTCAATGCTGATTTAGATGAATCTGTAATAAAAAACCAAGTTGTTGAAAGAGTAGAAGAAGTGCAAGAAGGTATTCGTTTAGAAGACGCTGCTAGAATAGTGGGCGGCGGACGCGGAATGAATGGTCCAGAACCTTTTGATAATGAACTTAAGGATTTAGCTGATACTATGGGTGCAGCTATAGGAGCAAGTCGAGCTGCAGTCGATATCGGATGGGTTCCATATTCATATCAAATAGGACTAACTGGTAAAAAAGTTGCTCCTGACCTTTACCTCTTAGTAGGAATATCAGGTGCGAGTCAACACATGGCCGGTTGTAGTGGATCAAAAAACCTAGTTGCAGTCAATAAAGATCCAGATGCTAACATATTTAAAGATGCTAGATTTGGTGTGGTGGGAGATTGGGAAAAAGTACTCCCTGCACTAACACAACAACTAAAAGAATTAATGTAAATCCAACAATATTATAATTACAAAACCCCTGAAAATTCAGGGGTTTTGTCTTGTTAGGGGTGGTTGAAAATATATGAGTAAGATGATGAGCTCATTTCGATATTCTGCATTCAGATATCTTTGGTTGGGACAAGTAACTCACGCAGCAGGAATGTGGATAGATATGGTCACCCTACCTCTCATTGTGTTGAGCTTATTTAGCACTATAGAAGAAGCTGCAATAAATGTTGGATTAGTAATGTTTGTAAGAACAATGCCTCATTTTACCCTCGGGCTTTTTGCAGGGGTGTTTGCTGATAATTTTAATAGAAGAACACTATTAGTTGTTACTAAAGTAGGTGTTGTTTTTATACAAATAATATTTATGTTTGTTGTATTTATGGGTCACCTATCTATGATGTGGGTATTTTTATACTGTTTCTTTCGCGGTGCTACAATGGCTTTTGATCAACCAGCAAGAAGAGCTATGATAGCTAATGTTGTTCCTCAAGAACTATATACTAATGCTATGGCTCTTAGTATGGGAACAGTGCAAGCTACAAGAATTATTGCCGCAGCAGGTGCTGGTTGGATTATTGCCTGGACGAGTGGAGTTGATAGACTAACGGAAAATGACTATGGTTTTGAATTCCCAGTAACAATTATATTAATTCTCTATATTTTAGCTCTTATTTTTACTTATTTAATAAAATATTCTCATGAAGTAAAAAATAACGTGGGCCAAAACAAAACCACAATAAGATATGTTATGTCTGAATTAGTCGAAGGTTTACGTTTTTCATGGTCAAGAAAAGATATTCGATCTGTTGTAATTATGGCAGCATGTTTCTTTTTATTTGGAATGGTATTTATGCATGTTTTTGCTCCGCTATTCGCAAAAATCCTTGGTATAGGAGAAAAGGGATTGGGAACCCTACTTTCATTAAGTGGAGTCGGTGGAGCTACTGGGGCGGTATTTCTTGCTGCAATAAATCCAAATACTAAACGTGGTATTTGGATTTTGGTATCACAAATTGCTTTGGGGTTATCGTTATTATTTTTTGCACTATCAGTATCTCTCGATAGCATGCTTGTTGTATATTTTATGGCTGTTGTAATTGGGCTAACTCAAGCAATTATTTTCCCTCTTATCAACTCTGTCTTAATGAATCTTACTCCAGACCATCTCCGTGGTAGAGCAATGGGACTCTTAAGCTTAGATAGAGCATTTGTTTCCCTTGGTGCTGCTATCGCAGGACCAACCGCTGCGTATGTAGGAGTAGCAAATGGTCAAATGATTTTTGGAATAGGATGTGTACTTAGTGGGATTATTCTTTGGGTTTTTGGAACCACTCTCAGAAAATTAGATTAAATAGTATAATCACTATATAGATTCAATCTGTATTTAAAAGGCAAATATTGTGAAAATAATTTCCTCTAATCGTCCCATATTTAAATTAATTCTATTTGTAATTTTGTTATTTTGCGGTGGATTAATACCTAGTAATCCATCTAAAAGTGAAACAATTAATTATATAATATCTCATGAAAAACATAGTTTATTACTATGGGAATTAAAATATTTACCACAAAAAATCTTATATTCGGTATCTGACATTATTTTCCCATTTGAGAATAAGAATATTTCTACAAAAGACCCAATAGAAATTATAAATAATTACATAAAGGTTAATGATCAAGTAAGAAAACACAATGCAGAATATGAATATGCAGTTATAAAAGGTAATGATTACAAAACAAATAGAGAAAAAGAAAAGAAAATCCAAGAATATATTAATGAATTAGAAAAAACCCAATTAAAAACTGAAAATGCATTGGAAGAAATTATAAGTAGTGCAATTCATGAACTAGATATCTCTATATTCCCAAACATGATATTCCCACCTGTTTTAATTAGTATCGAACCACCACCATCGCTCTTAATATTATCACCGAGAGACGAAATAAAATTAGAAAAAACAATATTATTAAAATCTGATAATTCAATTCCTCAGAGATATAAAATTGAAGATACTATTGAAGGCCTGGAAAATAAATCAGCTCTTATATCTGATATTGGTGGATTATCTACATTTCCAGCAACGGTAAAAGTGAGGAATTTAGAGGCTACTCTTAGCACCACTGCACATGAATGGTTTCATAATTACATGATCTTCAAACCTCTTGGAAGAAGTTACTTTAATAACGACAAATTACGGACAATTAATGAAACTGCGGCTAATATTTTTGGTGACGAAATAGCTAAATATATATTAAATATAGAAAAAAATGATCATCTAGAAAACTCTAAATCTTCTGAACCTTGCAAAAAACCTGATTTTTGTTTTGGTTTAGAAATGAATGAAACAAGAACTACAGTAGAAGAATATCTAGATCAAGGAGATCTTTCTAAAGCTGAAAAATATATGGAAGATCGACAGAAATTATTTCTAGATGAAGGATACATTATTCGTAAACTAAACCAAGCATATTTTGCTTTTCATGGTATATATGCAGATAGTCCATCTTCAAAGAGTACTGTATTTGAAGAACTAACTAATATAAGAAACCAATCCAAATCTTTGGCAGATTTCATAAAGAAAATAGAAAATTTAAGCAATGAAAATGATTACCAACAACTAATCAAATGATTTTATTTATGCCCTTGTTATTTACAACAAGGGCATAAAATTTCGTTATTTAGAAATCATACCTCGACCAAGACTAATTGCCCATAGTGTATAAACTATATAACACTGTTGCTGGGGTTTGATTTTATCACTTTTCTAGTAATTATTTTATTGACTTGTTAAGAATATGTTAATATACTCACCTGTATTATGTAGCTCTTCTCTGAATAACGATTGATTCAGAGATATTTTTTATAGGAGGTTTATAATGGGCGCAACAGAAAAGTTGGCAAGATTTGTTATTGAAACACCTTCGGAAAAGATTAGTGATGAAGCCATAGAAAGAGCCACAGCTGGATTAATGGATGCTGTCGGAACTGCTCTTGTTGCTAATACTAACGAGATAGGTAGAATAATAACTGAATTTACTGAAGAAGTAGGAGGAACACCTGTTTCTCGTGTAATTGGTACAAATATTAAAACATCCTCTCCAAATGCAGCTTTAGCCAATGGCACACTTGGTCATGCTGATGACTATGACGACGTTGGTGGTTTCGGTCATCCTGCAGTAATTTTAATGCCTACGGTATTGGCCTTAGGAGAACAACTAGGTAAAACAGGACGTGAGATTTTAGATGCTTATGTTCTTGGATTTGATGTAGGGGCACGATTAGCCCAAGGTATCGGAGGAGACCATTATGAAAGAGGTTGGCATTCAACTGTAACTCTTGGCACTTTAGCATCCGCTGCTGCTGCTTCAAGACTAATGGGACTAACAGTAGATCAAACCCGCCATGCCTTAGGTATAGCAGCATCTCATGCTGCAGGTATGCAGGCAAATTTTGGAACTATGACAAAACCACTACATCCAGGTAATGGTGCAAGAAGTGGTATCACTGCTGCAACCTTAGCATCTAAAGGATATACCGCAAACCAAAATATTATTGAAGCACCTTTAGGATATGTAGCTGTATTTGGCGATAAACAAGCTAATATTAATGCAATGACACATCAGCTAGGTGATGCACAATGGCAAATAGTAAATCCTGGATTTAAAATAAAAGAATGGCCTTGTTGTTATGGTAATCATGGCGCTGTTCCTATGTTAATAGATTTAGTACACAAATATGAAATTCAACCTGAACAAGTTGAAAGTGTTGAATTCATAGGTGGTATGGGAGCTGCTGGATTCCTAAATAGACCTGATGCAGATACTTATTTTGGTGGAAAATTTAGTTTGCAATTCAATATTGCCGCCGCTGTTGTAGATGGTGCGATGTCTTATGACACATTTACAGATGAAAAAGTAAACAGCCCTGAAATACGTGACATGATGTCTAGAGTAGAACTCAAAGATGATATCATGACTAAAGATTTACCAGATCGTATACACAGCCAACATAAAGATCAGACTGTAGTCATCAATATGAAAGATGGAAGAAGTGTTAGTGACACTATTGAAACAGCTGTTAATACACTAGTTGGTCATGAAATTGATGTTAAGTTTGAAGCAAATGCAAGTAAAGTTCTTCCTTCAGAGAAAGTTGAACGTGCCCTATCTCTTCTCAAAGATCTTAAAAATGTAAAAGATATAAGTGAAGTTTTAGACGCGGTTACCGTTTAATCACAAAGAAAGAATAAAAAAGAGGGGTTGTAATCAACCCCTCTTTTTTTACAATAATAAGATGAATAATTTACCACTTTCAGGTATCAAAGTTGTCGAGATTGCACATATCGTTGCAGGGCCTACTGCTGGTCTAATCTTGGGAGATTTGGGAGCTGAAGTAATTAAAATTGAACCTCCAAATGCACTTGATACTAGTCGTATAGGATCAAGCAGAAATGGTAGCTTTTTCTTTGTAAATCGCAACAAAAGTAGTATTGTTATAGATCTTAAAAATCCCGAAGGGCTCGAAATTCTTTATAAGATATTAGAAAATACTGATGTACTAATTGAAAATATGGCTCCTGGAACCATGAATAGACTCGGAATAGGTTACAAACAATTAAGCAAAAAATTTTCCAAATTGATTTATCTCAGTGTAAAAGGATTTTTAAGTGGTCCATATAGTAATCAAACATCTCTTGATGAGCTTGCTCAAATGGGATCAGGTCTTGCATATATGACAGGAAGATCAGGAGATCCAATACGCGCTGGTGCAAGTATTATAGATATGGGTGCAGCTATGCATGGAATAATTGGTGTCCTTTCTGCCTTATATACTAGAAGTATTACCCAAAAAGGACAGGAAATTACTTCTGGGTTATTTGAAACTGCACTATTTTTTGTTGGGCAACATATGGCATCCAATCAACATTCAGGTAATACAAATGTTCCTCTACCAGAACGCCATCATGGATGGGGTGTTTATGATAAATTCCAATGTATTGATGGAGAATTAGTATTTATTGGTGTCACAAGTAATAATCAATGGAATACCTTTTGTCAAATATTAGAATTAGAAGAATTAGCAAACAATCATGAATTAGAAAATAATCCAGGAAGAATAGCAAATAGACCATTAATTCTTGAAACAGTAACTCCAATTATAGAAAATATGGAAAGTACCACAATTCTAGATCTGCTTAGAGAAAATGGTATCTCTGCTACACTTGTTCATACCCCAGACACAGTAATTAATGACCCACACGTAAATTCTGGAAAACGATTATACAAATTCACTTCTGATGGAAAAGATTTTTCCCTACCTAAATTACCCTATGAAAGTAGTGATTACGAATTTGATGAATCTTTACCTGCTCCTGACAAACCGGGATTACAAACAAATTCAATATTAAAAAATATCGGTTATTCAGATACCCAGATAAGTAAATTTTTTGACGACAATATTGTACAATAAGATTATGGATACCATAATCATAGATGTTAATATATTTGAAGAATTTTTAAATGATCTTTCTGAAGTATGGATAGAAAAAATAGCATTGAATTCTCTAAGTTTTGGTTTACTTTCATTAAATTCTGAATTCATTCTTGAATATCACTCTCTAGGAATTACTATAGCAGACGATACAACAATCCAGGTCTTAAACAATAACTATAGAGGGCTCGATGAAATTACTGACGTATTAGCATTTTCAGAAAATTATCCCGGTGAATATTATGGCGAAACTGAAAAAACGATAACCACTGCAGAATCTTTCCCCAATGAGACTGGATATGCTGGTGAAATCGTTTTATCATATCCGCAATGCAAACGACAAGCTGAGGAAAACAATATTTCTATCGATAAAGAATTAGCCACATTGATTTCCCACGGTATTCTTCACTTAATCGGATATGACCATGCTAATGAAGAAGAACTAAAAGTTATGGAAAAAATTCAATCTGATTCAACTAAACATTTATGGGATAATTAATTTAATATGAATAATTACGTTTTGTATAGAAAATGGCGCCCCAAAAGTTTTTCTGAATTAGTTGGCCAAACAGCAATCAGAAAAACTTTAGTAAATGCGATTTCTCAAAATAGAATTGCTCATGCCTACCTATTTAGTGGTCCTAGAGGTACGGGAAAAACCAGTACAGCAAGAATATTAGCTAAGGCAATTAATTGTAAAACTGAGAATATTGAAGATAGGTTGATTTGTAATACTTGTGAAAATTGTATCGATATTAATTCATCAAACTCTTTGGATCTTATAGAAATTGATGCAGCCAGTAACCGTGGTATTGACGAGATTCGAAGTATAAGAGACAAAAGTAATTATTCACCATCAAAAAGTATGTATAAGGTATATGTATTAGATGAAGCACATATGTTAACTAAAGATGCATCTAACGCTTTACTTAAAACATTAGAAGAACCACCTCCTCATGTAGTATTTATTCTAGCTACTACTGAAGCTGATAAAATGGAACCGACTATACTTTCAAGGTGTCAAAGATTCGATTTCAAAAAAATCGATACTACAGATACAGTGCAAAGACTTGAACAAATAGCGAATGATGAAAAAGTTAATATCTCTGAATCAGCAATCAAAAGAATTGCAGAAATATCAGAAGGAAGCTTGCGAGACGCAGAAAGTTTTCTCGAGCAAATAATACTATCAAATGATGAAGAATATATTGATACAGATCAAATTAATACAATCCTTGGAATTACTGATGTAAAACAAATAGAATTACTCAGAGAAGCAATACTTACAGGCAATATTAATCAAACAATTCAATTAATCAATACTAGTGTTAATAATAATACTAGTATTAAGCAATTACATAATAGTTTGATATTATCTTTTAGAGAATATTTAATTAATCTAGCTAATACATCAAATGTTAAAGATCAAATTTTGCATATAGCAAAGTGCCTTAAAATATTTGTAAATCTTGATTTCTCTAAATCATTGAATCATGCATCTAGTATTGAAATAGCAGCAATCGAAGCATCTATGTTAAGAGAAAATGAAAACTATATATCTCCCGAAGTTGCAATAAAGGAACCAAGTATAAATAAAAGTAAAATAGAATCTACTGAGGCTATAGAAAAATCAATGGATATAGATATAGAAACAATTAATACTGATAATCAAGATTCAAATGAAGCTAATGCTGATCTAGAAATGGAAAAACAACAAGAAATAGAAACAATATCAAAACAAAACCAGGAAATAGTAAGCGAAAATATAATAAAAAGTGAAGCATGGCAATTAGTGATTGAAAAGTTTGCAAAAATCAAAGGAGAGCGTTTTGCTATAGGTGCATTATTAAGAGATTGTAAAGAAGCATCTATTGATAATAACAATCTATATCTAAGCTTTGCGAGTAATTCAAATCAAGAACGTTTCGTAGGCGAATTAGAACATGGCAAAATCAAATTAGATTTGATCGAATCAATATCGCAATTTTTACAAATACCTAGGCTCAATGAAATTGTTTATAATGATGAAGGCAAGAATAATAACTCCAACAACAATAGTGTAAATTTATCAGTAATGAAAGCTCTGAATTGGGGCGGTAAAATTATTGAAGAAGAGGTAAAAAATGATGAATAAAAATATGCTTAAACAAGCACAACAACTCCAGCAAAAATTAATGGAAGAACAACAAAAACTTGAAACAGAAACTGTTACAGGTACTTCAGGTGGTGGAGCTATTCAAATAACTATTAATGGTAAATATCAAGTTACAGAAATAAAAATTGATCCTGAAGCAATTGATCCTGAAAATGTGGATATGTTAGAAGATTTAATTACTACAGGTTTTAATGAAGCTATTGAAAAAATACAACAATTAAGTGCATCTAGGCTAAATTCCTTAACAGGAGGATTTAAACTCCCAGGAATTTCTTAATAATTAAATTGTGAAAGTAAACTATTATGCAGATTCCTGAACAAAATCACTCTGTCAAAATAATTTCAAAACTTATTAATGAATTATCTAAACTACCAGGAATTGGGCCTAAAAGTGCTCAGAGACTGGCTTATCATTTTATAAAGTTGCCAAAATCTGAAGTACTCGAATTATCTAACTCTCTTATTGAACTGAAGGAAAAAATTATCTATTGTGATATTTGCCAAAACCTTAGTGACGAGAATCCTTGTTCAATTTGTACTAATTATCAACGTGACCAAAAGCTTATATGTGTTATTGAAGAACCTTTAGATATACTAGCATTTGAAAGAACAGGTTCTTATAACGGTCTTTATCATGTATTGCATGGTGTGCTTTCACCAATCAATGGTATTGGTCCTAATAATTTAAAAATAAATGAATTATTAAATCGTATAAAAGTAAATGATATAGAAGAAATAATATTAGCAACTAATCCCAGTATTGAGGGAGAAAGTACAGCAATGTACATCCAAGATATTATAGTAGACATAGTACCCAAAGTAACACGATTAGCTAGAGGCCTGCCAGTAGGTGGAGATATTGAATATGCTGATCAAATGACTATAATGAGAGCTCTTCAAGGACGTCAAGAAATATAAATCTTCATAATAATAAAATTTGAAGTAGTACTAAAAGAGAGAATTTGTGGTAAACAGAGAGCGAAGTTATAAAACTGAAGCCATCATTTTAAATTCAAAAAGTTTTGGTGAATCAGGTCACATATATATAGTCTTTACTCCATACTTAGGAAAACTAAGTATAAATGCGAATGGAACAAAAAAACCTAAAAGTAAATTGTCTGGTCATCTACAAATTACAAATCGTTGTAATCTAGTAATATCCAAAGGAAGAAGTATTGATACTATTTCTTCAGCAGAAACAACAGAATTATTTCTAAACATTAGAGAAAATTATAATTTAATTAATAATGTTTTTTATATTATGGAATTATTTGATGTTTTTAATCCTATTAATGAAATAAATGTAGATGCTTATCAACTATTATTAGAATCTCTACGATGGCTCAACAATAATCAAAATATTAATTTATTGATTATATATATAAGATTAAAAATTCTTACGACCAGTGGATGGGATTTAAATTTTTCTACTTGTAACTTGTGCTTCGATGAAAAAAAAGGAAACCTTACAGCTATCAATACAAATCACGGAGGATCAATTTGTAATATTTGTAAACCCTCAACTACAAATTCTGTCTCTACCGAACCACAATCAATTAAACTGTTACATTTTATTTCTATTGCGTCTCGCGAAAAATTATTATCATCAAATCTTGAAATCACATTAATAAAAAAATGTTTAGCTATCAGTGAATATCTTATTCATGATAATTTGGGATTTAAGTTAAAAACTAAACTATTCTGATAGAAATTCTGTAAAGTTCAAATTTAAAAGCTATTTGTTAACAGAAAATCTCTTAAGTTTGTAATAGAATACTAACCGATTATGAATAATACGAATAAACCATTTAAAAAAATACTTATAGCCAACCGTGGCGAAATTGCATGTAGAGTCATAAAAACATGTAACGATATCGGAATTAAAACAGTCTCAATATATTCTGATGCGGATAAAGAAGCTTTACACGTAAAACTAGCAGATGAATCAAAACCCTTAGGAGGATTAACTCCTACTGAAAGTTATTTGAATATTGAAAAGATTATTGAAATTGCTCTAGAAACTAAATCAGAAGCAATCCACCCAGGATATGGTTTCTTGTCTGAAAATACTGATTTTGCTAAAGCATGTGTAGATAACAATATTATATTTATTGGTCCATCTACTGAGGCAATAGAAAAGATGGGAGATAAAGTTACTGCTATTCAAACAGCAATGAAAGCTGGAGTACCTTGCTTGCCTGGCACATATGCACCAGTAACATATGCAAAAGCAAAAACAGTCTGTGCAGAAATTGGTTACCCAGTTATGGTAAAAGCATCTGCAGGAGGTGGAGGTATAGGTATTAGAAAAGTAGATTCTGCTGAAGACCTCGAGGAAGCTTTTAAACAAGCAAAATCATTAGCTGAAAGCTCTTTTGGAAATTCTAAACTATATGTGGAAAAATATATGAATAATGGTTCACATGTAGAAGTACAAGTTTTAGCAGATCTTCATGGAAACGCTATACATCTTTTTGAGAGGGATTGTTCTGTTCAGAGAAGAAATCAAAAGATTATTGAAGAAACACCTTGTACTAAACTCTCTCAAGACAAAAGAGAAGAATTGTGGAAATCTGCTGTAGATTTAGTTAAACATATCAATTACACAAATGCTGGAACAGTAGAGTTTTTGGTTGATGAAGAATCTAATTTCTACTTCCTAGAAATGAATACTAGATTACAAGTCGAACATCCAGTTACAGAAATGACCACTAATATAGATATTGTTGATCTTCAAATTAGAATTGCTGCAGGAGAAGAATTGAGTATTCTACAAGATGATATCAAACAAATTGGACACTCGATTGAAGCTCGTATTTATCCTGAAGACCCTAAGACTTTTTTACCTACCATTGGTAAAATTTCCTCTCTAAAATTACCTACCACTAAAAATATACGGATTGATGCTTCGATATTTGAAGGATATGAAGTATCTCCATATTACGAACCTATGCTAGGAAAATTTATAGCATGGGGAAGAAATAGAAAAGAATGTATTTCAAGTTTTATTAAGTATTTGAAATCAACAGAAATGGTTGGGATCACCCACAATATTCCTTTAATTATTGAAATACTACAATCTGAAGGATTTGTAAATCATAAGTTTTCTACTAATTTTCTTACAGATGTTTTCCCATATGAAAAAAATAATAGTAGCGATGAAGAAATAGTTGCTGCTATAACTATTGCATTGAATGAAATTTTTGGTTCAAAAATAAATTCACATAATACAAATAATTGGAAAATGCAAGGAAGAGTATCCCAAATGAATCAAAGTAACTATGGTGGTTTTGGATGGTAAAAAAACAGATTACCATTTTAGTAAATGGAAAATCTCATTTAGTTGAAATAGAAGAAACTAATTCTTATCCCTTTGAAATCTATGTAGATGGAAAAAAAATGAGTGTTTCTGTTGAAAATACGCCTACAAATCAAACGTTGCAACCATCTAATATATCAAATAATCTAGACACTATTGAAGGACTCAAAGGTTTAACACAAAATGGAAATAAGCTTATTAGATCTCCTATGCCTGGAAAAGTAATATCAGTTCCCATAAAAATATGGGATTATATTGAAGAGGGTACGGAACTTTGTGTAATCGAGTCTATGAAAATGCAGCAAAGTTTATTATCGGGTAATTCAGGTTTTGTAAGGGCAATATTTATAAATGATGGAGAATCAGTCAATACAGGAGACGTTGTTGTACAAATACAATAACTTATCTAAGTAACTTTTGTATATTTGCCCATATAGTATCATGAATTTCCTCAATTGATTTCATAGCGTCTATTGTAATCCAACTAGAATCTTTACTCATATTAGTATATCCTTGAAAAACGCGTTTGTGAAAATTAATCGATTCAAGTTCAAATCTTCGACTACCTTCTACATCCATTCTAGGATTTTCTTTTTCTATAGAATTAGAAATATTATCTAATAAAGATAATTGTGAATTAACTCTATCTAAGGCTTTATCTGGTTCAACACTCAATAAAATCGTAAGATCCGGCTTAATTCCACGTGTACTTACATTAATTATATTTTCTACAATATCCAGATCAATTTGTCGACCATAACCTTGATAAGCAATAGTCGAAGCAATAAACCGATCACAAATAATTATTGTATCTGTATCCAAATTAGGCTTGATTACCTTTTCAATTAATTCACTCCTAGCAGATGAGAAAAGAAAAAGTTCTGTTAAAGAATTCATAGTTGCATTTTTAGCACGAGCTGATTTCTTTCCATTTGTTCCACGTTCAGCCAATAAAATTCTTCTGACTTCTTCACCTACAGATGTACCACCTGGTTCATGCAACAATAAAGAAGAAAAACCTTCGGCAATTATTCGTTCATAAAGTAGTTTTGATTGTGTTGATTTACCGCTACCTTCTCCACCTTCAAATGCTACAAAAAACACTAATTACCAACCTTTTTCTGTTTTCTTATAAACTTTAATGTATCTTTCAGGTTCTTTACCATAACTTATTGAAACTAAAGAATTATTATCTATTACCTGATGCTGTAATTTACGAGTATACGCGTCTTGAGGTTCTAATTGTACACTTGAAGAACCATTTTGAATCTGTAATATTGCATTTTCAGCATCTTCTAAGGCTTCTTGAATTAAGGATTTTACTTTTTTATATGAATCTATATTTTTAATAAATTCAGAGATTTGCGATACAGTATTTTTTCTTAATATATGTACAGGAGTTCCATCTAGTTCCGCATTTGTTATCACCTTGGGACTTCTTCGATACTGAGTTTTAGTGGTAACTACTATCTGAGCATCTTTAACATTCTCAACAATTTTCATATTCGTTTTATAAAAATCAGCTAATTGGCGAATAGTACTTTTACTTATACCAAAAGGTAAAATTGATGTATATTCAATATCTTGATTATTTTCCACATGCCCATTAGTTTTTTTAGCATACTTTTTAAAAGAGTTATATCTATAATCACTATAATCACTATATTCACTATCTAATTCTTGTAACTCAGGTAACTCAAATTGTTGTTCTAAATCTGGTAATAAAAATTCTTTCTTCTTGAGTACTTCTCCCAAACTATCTAACCATCTAATTTCAGGATTCGGTTTAATTGACTTTAATATATTATCTACAACACTACCTACATCTTCATGAATCGCCATTTTTTCTCTATTTCGAATTTCTAAAACTATTTCAAATGTTGGTGGAAGTTTTCTTTCAGTTACTGTTTTCTGAGTACCTCTTTTTCTAGCTTCTTCATCCCCTAATATAACTGTTTGAACACCACCAACTAAGTCAGAGAGAGTTGGATTCATCAATAAACTTTCTAAATCGTTTCCATGAGCAGTAGCAATTAGTTGAACTCCTCTTTCAGCAATAGTTCTAGCAGCCTTAGCTTCAAGTTCTGTACCCATTTCATCAATAATAATTACCTCAGGCATGTGATTTTCCACAGCTTCAATCATTATGTCGTGTTGTAATTCGGGGCGTGCTACTTGCATTCTTCGGGCTTTACCAATACCAGGATGAGGAATAAATCCATCTCCTCCAATTTCATTTGAAGTATCGACGATTATCACTCGTTTTGATAAATCTACAGATAATACTCTTGCTAACTCTCTTAAAATTGTTGTCTTTCCTACTCCTGGCCTACCAAGCAATAACATACTTTTATCTTCATTAACTAAATCAGTTATAGCTTTTGTAGTTCCTTCTACGGATCTACCGACTCTGCATGTAACACCGATAACAGTAGTATCTCTAGCACGAATTGCTGAAAATCTATGAAGTGTTTTTTCCACCCCTGCTCTATTATCATTTCCAAAGCTACCTATTTTTTCAGTTAATAAACCTAGTTCAGAAAATGAAATTGGATCCATATCCATTTCTTCATCCCCATCTGCAAATCTTACTTGAGGTTTACGACCTAAATCTAAAACAACTTCAATAAGAGAATTTAGGTTATTATCTTTTAGAAGCCTCTCACGAATTTGTGGTGGTAGAACATCTAAAAAACTATGTAGATCATCAATTTCTGTGTCTGGATTCATACATGTCCCCTTTAAATAAATAAGATACTAATTTCATACTTCTATTGCCATTTTTACCTTAGAAGTTGAATTGTCATATATTCTAGCTTGTGTTTGATAAACTAATGTACAAAATGATACTTGATTAATTAAACCTAACTTATGAAGATTATCAAGTATATCTTTTTGTTCGATTTTAACTATCCAATATAGTTGCTTTCTTTTAGCAAGCTGATATGCATCTGAAATAAGTTCTGGAAGTATGTTGGTATACTTTTGAATTATATTGAGGCCCACTGCGCAAATTTTATGATAATCTTTCTTTGATAAAGAACCAAGAAAATTATCATTATCAACATATATTAATTCTTTAGCGTCAACATCTACCATACTACACAATTGTACTAAATCATTATCATAAGGCGTTAAATTTTTTTTAACAAAAAAATCTAATGCATTTTCATATACAAAAGTTAAATCTGATTTGTACTTACTACTATTCAATTTGAATAAGTAAGTTGCATTAGATTTATATAAAGAATATTGACCACCGAGTGTCAATATTACATTCTGAGATACAACTTTAAATTTAGCACTAGATGCAGTATCAATTAGCTGCCAGTTATTAGGAATTTTTAGTATCATTCCATAAGATTTTCTTTTTGTTATATATGCTGTTGAAATATCAATAATATTTTTAAATAAATCAAAATTTACTTTTTCAAGCAACAAGTGGCGAATGAACCAATAATTTTTATCTTTTATCTTTCGTATACAAATTAATCCATTCATTGAATTAGAACTTCTAGAAATAAAAGTAATTTGATTACGATTGTATCCAAATATATTCAAACATATTAATATTCGCTGCATGAATTTAAGTGGTTTGCCAATATTATCAGGTCTTTGTACAGAAAAATCTGGCATATCTGCTTTTAACACATGTAGTATGTCAAAAAAACCAAGCTTTTTAATCATTAATTACCTAACTATAAACTAAATCAATAAAATATTTATGAAACCTATTATCAGTAGTTAGTTCAGGATGAAAAGATGTACCTAGATTATTACCTTGTTTTACTCCTACAACTTCACCATCATTTAGAGTACAAATTACGTCTACATTTTGTCCAATACTAAGAATTTTAGGAGCTCTGATAAATACACCCGGAAAAGGATTTTCATTATCAAAGGAAAAATTGATTTCATCTTTAAAACTATCTATCTGTCGACCATATGCATTTCGACTTACATTGATATCCATAAGGTTGAGAGGAATAGGAATATCTTCTTTGAGTTTATTAGCCATTAATATTAATCCAGCACATGTTCCCCAAATTGGTAAATCTGAATTTACTGCATCTGTTAAAGCTGGTCTAAAGTTATATAAATCCATCAAGTATGAAATTGTTGTACTCTCTCCACCAGGTATTACCAAAGCATCCAAATCAGAGATTTGGGTAGATTTTCTTATCTCTTGTACTGGCACTCCTAAGCTTGAAAAAGTTTTTATATGTTCTACAAAATCACCTTGAAGTGCCAAAACCCCAATTCCAGACAACTGTTACCATCCTCTTGTGGCTAATTGTTCCTCTTCCGGCATAGTACGAACATCTAAACCTCTCATCGCATCACCTAAACCTGAAGATACTTCAGCAATTATTTCAGGGTCATTAAAATGAGTAGTAGCTTTCACAATAGCCTTAGCCATTGCTGAAGGATTTGAGGATTTGAATATACCAGATCCCACAAAAACTCCCTCAACGCCGATTTGCATCATTAAAGCTGCATCAGCTGGAGTCGCTATTCCACCGGCTGCAAAATTTACCACAGGTAATTTACCTGTTTCGTGTATTTGTAATATTAATTCATAGGGAGCTTGTAAATCTCTAGCAGTTGCCATTAATTCTGTAGGATCCAAGTTTGTAATTCTTGTTATCTCTCCCAAAACAGATCGAGCATGTCTTACTGCCTCAACAACGTTTCCAGTCCCTGCTTCTCCCTTGGTTCTAATCATGGCGGCGCCTTCACCTATTCTACGCAAGGCTTCACCCAAGTTCCTGCACCCACAAACAAATGGAACCTTAAAATCATGTTTATTAACATGATTATTTTCATCTGCAGGAGTTAATACTTCTGATTCATCTATATAGTCAACACCCAATGCTTCTAAAACTTGGGCTTCAACTAAATGACCAATTCTAGCTTTTGCCATCACTGGTATACTTACTGCTTTTATAATTCCTGTAATCATGTCAGGATCAGACATTCTAGCAACTCCACCAGCTGCTCTTATGTCCGAAGGCACTCTTTCTAAAGCCATTACTGCACACGCTCCAGCATCCTCCGCAATTTTAGCTTGTTCTGGCGTAACCACGTCCATTATCACACCGCCTTTAAGCATTTGAGCTAGGCCAGTTTTTAAATCCCACGTATTTTTCTCTACCATAAAACATTCTCCTAACAGCTAGTATTAGTTAACTGAATACACATAAAACATAATAGAATTATACTCCTATAAGTCTATACTATGCAATTTAATTACTGAACTAGAATAGAACAAATATCTTAGTTATCAATAATAATAATTCGTATTGAAGTATTAATATAATTTAACTACAATCAGCCATGAATGAATAAAGGGCTTTTATGTTTAAAAAGAAAATATATCGTGGTTGGTACATAGTAACAGCAATATTTTTTGCTAACTGGATGGGTGCAGGTATAGGTGTTCCTATATATGGATTATTTTATGTTCCCATACGATCTTCTTTATCTCTCACTAATTTAATGTTATCTCTGCCACCAGTTATAAGAAACCTAACTACACACTTTATGGGCCCTATAGTAGGGCCATTAGTAGATAAATTCGGTCCACGGTACCTCATGACCGTAGGTGCAATTATCGCAGGTTTTAGTACATTTCTCATGAGTACAGCAGATAGCTTTTGGGAAATCATACTCTATTTTTCAATTATTGGAGCTTCTGGGCATGCTTGTCTTAGCCATATTGTTACAAATACCACTCTTGCCAGATGGTTTATAAAAAAACGTGGAAGAGCTACTGGAATTGCTACAACAGGAATTAACGTTGGTGAAGCAATTATGGCTCCACTAATACAATTATTAATAACATACGTTGGATGGAGAAAAACTTGGCAATTTATGGCTATAGTACCGTGGTTAATTATAGCCCCAACAAGTTTCTTATTTATGAGAAGATCTCCAGAAGACCACGGTTTAAAACCAGATGGAGAGAGTGAGCAAATTGAAGATAAACAAAGTATCACAAAAACTCCTGAAGATATTGAAGAAATTTGGACACCAAAGGATGCTTTTAAAACTACATCCTTATGGGCTCTAGTTTTCTCAACTAATCTCGCTGCTATAGCAGTTATAGGTGTTGTTTTACACCAGATACCATTTATGATAGATCAAGGATTATCTCCTGGTATCGCCGCTCTTAGCCTTACTACTTATGCTATATTTGCCATACCATCTAAATTAATATGGGGGTTTTTGGCTGAAAAAGTAGCTATAAAATACTTAACAGCAATCTCTCTACTGGGATCTGCCCTAGGGCTATTAATTCTAATACAAGCAAGTACAATAAAGGGAGTTTTACTATTTGGTGTTATTTATGGTCTAACTAGAGGAGCATGGGCTGTTGTACAATCACTCATTTGGGCAGATTACTTTGGTCGTGCCTTTTTAGGTTCAATAAGGGGATTTGTTTCTCCAATACAAGGTGTATCTGCAGTTTTTGGCCCCTTATTTGCTGGTTGGTTAAGAGATATTACAAATAGTTACCAAATTCCCTTTTATACCTTTGTAGTTTTATATGTTATAAGTGCAATTATTATTTTGATAATACCTAAACCTATTTTAAAAAAATAAATATATGATAATAACTTTGTCGTTATTTAGTGATAAAATATAAGAAAAATGTAGGAATTAGGATGGAACCACAAAATATTATCGTTAAAGGCGCTCGTCAACATAATTTAAAAAATGTATCCGTAAATATACCAAGAAATAAGTTTGTTGTAGTAACAGGAGTATCAGGTTCAGGCAAATCTACTCTTGCTTTCGATACTATTTATGCTGAAGGACAAAGAAGATATGTTGAATCCTTATCCTCATATGCTCGACAATTCCTTGGTAGAATGGATAAACCAGATGTTGATTATATAGAAGGGTTAAGTCCATCAATTTCAATTGATCAGAAAAATACATCACAAAATCCTCGTTCCACAGTTGGTACTACAACTGAAATATACGACTATTTACGTTTATTATTTGCTAGAGTTGGAGAACCACATTGTTACAAATGTGGCAAAAGAGTAGAAAAGCAAACTATTCCACAGATTGTAGATACAATACAAAATATGGATGAAAATCATAGAATTATGATCCTAGCACCAAAAGTTACCCACAAAAAGGGAGAACATAAACAAATATTTGAACAAATAAAAAAAGATGGTTTTGTCCGTGTACGTATTGATAATGAGGTTAAAGAATTAACTGAAAGTATTGAATTAAACAAACAAAAATGGCATACAATTGAACTAATTGTAGATAGAATCACCTCTGGTCATTCTACTGATGCAAGTCGAATATATAACTCAGTAGAAACAGCATTAAACCAAGGCGACGGTACAATAATAATATTAGATGTCGAAAATAATCGTGAAACTGCGATTTCAGAGAATTTCGCATGCGTGAATTGTGGTATTAATTTTACCGAAATTGAACCACGAACATTTAGTTTTAATTCACCTCATGGAGCATGCAATAGATGTTCAGGAATTGGCTATCATTTAGAAGTTGATCCTGACTTAGTAATTCCAGATTATACATTATCAATGAGTAGAGGCGGTATTCTGCCCTGGTCTTCATCAGGTCGTCTTTCCCAATGGGGTCGTAGTATTTTAGCATCATTAGCCGATAAATATAATTTTAATATTAATGAACCACTTATCAATCTTTCAGATGAAATGATAGACATTATCCTTCATGGTGATAACGATACTATTAACATAACCCATGTTACCAAGAGAGGAATGCGATACCAATGGAACCGAAAATATGAAGGACTAATACCAAATCTTGAACGTAGATATCAAAACACTGATTCTGATTATTCCAAAAAAGAAATAGAAAAATTCATGTCAAAAGTTGAATGTCCTGAATGTAATGGAAATAGGTTAAAACCTACTTCTCTATCAGTAAAAATAGGTCATGAAAATATAATATCCTTAACGAATATGTCTATTAAACAAACTTGGGAATGGACAAAAATTCAACTTAATACAAAAGAACAGGATTCATTAATTCCTAAGAAAAATTTTCCAATAGCAGAACCAATTATAAGAGAAATTAAAAACAGACTAGAATTTCTTATAGATATTGGACTTGATTATATTAGCCTCGATCGCCCTACTTCAACTCTTTCAGGTGGTGAATCACAAAGAATTCGCCTCGCTACACAAATAGGTTCAGGTTTAGTTGGAGTTTTATATGTTTGCGATGAACCCTCTATAGGCTTGCATCCAGCAGATGGGAATATGTTAATAACAACTCTTAAAAAACTTAGAGATTTAGGGAATTCATTGTTAGTAGTCGAACACGATGAAGCTGTTATGGAATCAGCAGATTATATCATTGATCTAGGTCCAGGAGCTGGAGAAAATGGTGGTTATATTATTGCAGAAGGTCCATTAAAAAAAATTAAGAGCGTCCATGAATCTTTAACTGGTTCATACTTAAGTGGTAGAAATGTTATACCCACACCATATGTACGCAGAAAAAATAATGGGAATTCTATTAATATTGTAGGTGCTAGAGAAAATAACCTCAAAAATATAACTGTTGAGGTTCCGCTAGGTAATTTAGTTTGTATAACTGGGGTTTCAGGTTCGGGTAAATCAACCTTAATTAATGAAGTTTTGTATAAGAAATTAAACCAGACTCTAAATAAAGCTCGAGCTAAAGCTGGAGCTTGTGATTATGTTGAAGGAGTAGAAAATATAACAAAAATTATTAACATCGATCAATCTCCTATAGGTCGAACCCCAAGAAGTAATCCTGCAACTTATTGTGGAGTTTTTACTCCTATAAGAGAATTGTTTTCCATGCTTCCAGAAGCAAAAATGAGAGGGTATGCGCCAGGTAGGTTCTCTTTTAATGTTAAAGGGGGAAGATGTGAAGCATGCTCAGGAGAAGGCTCTATTGAAATTGAAATGCAATTTCTTGCAAATGTTACAATACCTTGTGAGATCTGTGAGGGAGCAAGATATAATTCTGAAGCCTTAACAGTTCTTTTCAGCGATCATTCGATATCTGATGTATTGAATTTAACTGTTGATCAAGCAATTAATTTATTTTCTAATATACCCAAAATAGTTAATAAGTTAACGGTAATGAAAGAAGTCGGATTAGGATATATAAAACTAGGACAACCAGCAACAACTTTATCAGGAGGAGAGGCACAAAGAGTAAAATTAGCTACAGAACTCTCCAAAAGATCTTTAGGGCATACTTTATACATATTAGACGAACCAACAACGGGATTATCGTTATATGACTGTGAATATTTACTAGAAGTAATACAAAAATTAGTAGATAAAAATAATACTGTGATCTTAATTGAACATCACCTTGATTTGATAAAAAATGCTGACTGGATTATAGATTTAGGTCCCAAAGCTGGAGAGAATGGGGGGTATGTTATTGCTACGGGAACACCAGAGTCTATATCCCAACAAAAAAAATCGATAACTGGTAAATATCTTATTTCTAAATTAAAAAAAGAAGCATATAATGTTCTTCAATCTACATCAATAGAATAATACGATAGTAAAATAATGCAACAAAAAAAAGACCCACAACCACAAAACTTTTCAGATTTACTTGGTTTTGAAATCCTTCAAAAAGATGAAGAAAAATGTATCGTAAAAATGGACATATATCAAAGACATCTGCAAGGTGCTGGATTTGTACAAGGTGGAATTATTGCAACTATAGCGGATGCCGCGATTTCAATGGCATTAGGAGTGATCAAATCAGAAGATACTACACTATTTACTGTAGAAATGAAAATTAATTATATAGCTCCAGCATCGATAAAATCAAAATATTTGCTTGCAGATGGCACAATATCTCATAAAGGAAATTTACTTTCATTAGGGGAATGTGTTGTATATGATGCCGATAATAAAAAAATTGCACAAGTAATGGGAACCTGGATTACAGTCAAAAATAATAACTAGAAATTATGAAGCCAATAGTAACACCAGAAGAGGCAGTAAAAGAAATAAAAGACGGATCATCTATTATGATTGGTGGATTTGGTGGATCTGGTGACATGCCTACAAATCTCATACTAGCCCTAAGCAAAACCAAAACAAAGAATCTAACAATTATAAGTAATACAGGAGGATTACCTGGTTTTGGATTGATACAAAATCAACTACCTCCAATAAATCATGATATCTTAATTAAAAATAAACAAGTTAGTAAAATTATTTCTTCTTTCCCAGTTTCACCCTCTCCGTCTTTAAAAAATGCTCTTGAAGACATATATAAAGAAGAGAATATTAAAATAGAACTTATACCACAAGGAACTCTAGCTGAAAAAATTAGAGCAGGGGGAGCAGGTATAAGAGCATTTTATACCCCCACAGGGGTCAATAGTTTTCCAAGTGAAAATAAAGAAATCCGTCTATTTAATGAACACAAATATCTTCTTGAAGAATGGCTACAAGCAGATTTCTCTTTTATAAGAGCCCATAAAGCAGATACTCTGGGAAATTTGATAAATAAAGGTACATCGAAAAATTTTAATCCATTAATGGCTACAGCTAGTAATGTTACTATTGTAGAGGCAGAAGAAATTGTTAAACCCGATCAATTACAACCAGAACAAATCAATACGCCAGGTATTTTTGTTAATAAACTAGTACGTCGAGATTAGGAGATTATGAAAGAAAAACTTAATCGAGAAACTATAGCTATGAGAATAGCAAAGGAAATACCTAACAATTCTTATGTTAATTTAGGAATAGGAATACCAACATTAGTTTCACAATTTACTAGAACTGAACAAAATATAATTTACCATAGTGAAAATGGTGTCTTAAATTATGGTTCCTTAGCTGAATTGGGTAGAGAAGATCCTGATCTAATTAATGCGGGTGGGCAATTTTTAAAACCAACAATAGGAATGTCTTTTTTCAACTCTGCTGATGCGTTTGGAATGATACGAGGTGGTCACATAGATATATCAGTTTTAGGAGCTCTTCAAATATCTGAGCGAGGTGATCTTGCTAATTGGATGATACCCGAAAGAGGTATAGGAAATATTGGTGGAGCAATGGATTTAGCTACAGGTGCAAAAAGATTAATTATCGCGATGGAACATACTGACAAAAATAATAACCCTAAAATTGTTAGAAGGTGTAGTTATCCATTAACAGTTTCAGAATGCGTGAACTTAATAGTAACAGATTTATGCGTAATCTCAGTAGAATCTGAAGGATTAATAGTCAAAGAAATTGCACCTGGTTGGAATAAAGATGAAATTCAAAATTTAACTGAGGCAAAATTACTTTTTGACAATAACATAACAGAAATAACTCTTTAAGAGACATATAAAGCTAAAATTTATTATTTTTACACTTGCTAATCATCATAAAAAGAGTAATACTTTGTAATACTTTAGCAACCGACAAAATTAATTGGGGAGGTTATATTGTCTAACGAAAATGCAGTAAAAACAGGCGAATATTTGTTATCAAGACTTACTTCTTGGTTTGGAAATAGACCTGATTATTTCAGTGCTTTTATAGATCGAAACGTAGGTGGTTACGGATGGTTACCAGCCGAAGCATATTATGCTTTATCTGGACCTGTATCTTCTCTAAGTGCAAACGTAACAGCGGTTAGAGGAAACGCACAAGGTGAGGGTGGATTTAGCCCAGATATTGAAATAGATATCGACCTAGAAGCTCATCAAGTTGCAGTTGTCCCTGCTTTAGTCACTCCAGACAAAAATCTTACAAGCTTAGTAGATGGTGGACTTGGAGGAGCTCTCGAATGGGCAAGTGGAGTATTAAAAGATAGAGCAATTGTTTATCTTTTAGCATTTCCTTCAGGAATTGAAACTGAAGACTGGACTAATGCATTAGCAAAAGCTGAAGAGAAGTACCAATTAAAAGCGTTAGATTCTATGCAATTTGTTATTCCTCGCCCACCTAGAGAAATGGCAAGAGGAGCAGCAACTGTTCTTATGCATTCATCTAGATTATAGATTTTTAGATACAACAAAGCAGCTATATAGCTGCTTTGTTAATTTAGTTCAAATGTAGATCCTGATTCTGTCTTTATTACTTCGATTCTTACGGGAAAAGCTTCTTTTATTTCTTCAATATGGGTAATTACTACAACTCTTTCAAAATCTGATGATATTTGGTTTATAACTTCGATTATTCTTTCTCTACCTACATTGTCTTGAGTTCCAAAACCTTCGTCAATAAAAATAGTAGGTAAAGGGCAACCTGCCCTCCTAGCCAAAAGTTTTGATAGTGCAATACGCAATGCTAAATTAATTCGAAAAGACTCTCCCCCGCTAAATGTTTCATAACTTCTCATTCCACGCGAATCTGAGACATTAATTTCTAAAGTTTCAGCCGTATCACCTTTTTGAGTCTGTCTTTGTGTTTCTAAATTGATAAACATTTCGCCATTTGTCATTTTTTCTAACAAATCATTGGCATCTTTTTCAATTTCAGGTATAGATGCTTCAATCAATAAAGCTTGTACTCCTGTTCGACCTAGATATGTTGAAAGTTCATCGTAACGACTATATTCACTATTTATTTCAATCAATTGATTTTCATATTTTTTTAATTCTTTCTTCTGTGTAGAATAAACTTCGAATTGTCTTTCAATAGACAATTTTCGTGCATTTTTTTCAATTTTTTGATTTAACAAATTATCAAATTCATTTTGTAGTTTTTGTACTTCTGATTTAATTTCAGGGCGTGACTTTTTTTTAGCATCAAAATCATTTATTTCATGATCAATCTTCTCCAGATTAATATTTCTTGAAAAAATTAGTTTATCTATGTCAGCGATGTTCTTTTCTACTTCTGGTTTCTCTTTCTCAGCTATACTTAATTGTTTATATAAATCTTCATATAAATAAAGCTTGATTAATTTTTCTTCAAGAACTTTATTTTCTATAGGATCAAATCCCAACTCGTTAATATCTTTTTCGATTTCTTCTAATTGTGCTTTCGAATTTTCTAATGAAGATTTCTCTTGTGAGTAAGCAGTAATTTGGCCATTAATTCTAATAAATTCATTATTTATATTGATATCGTTTTGATTAATATAATCTAAAGTAGATTCTTTTTTTATTTCGAAATCTAAAACAGTTTGCTTATTACTCCGAAATGCATCTGCTAATGCTCTTCCATTTTTTTCAAATTCATCCTTCACATGTGTTCTACGATCATTTAATAGTTCTGTTCCACATAGAGGACAGTTTTGATCACTATCCTCTATTAATAATATCTTTTCTTTCAAATCATCCATTTGATTTTTTAAATTATCATTATGAGTATTTTTTTCTTGAATTTGTAACTGTAATAAATTTAATTCTTCTTTTTTGTTTTGTAACTCATCTAATAATTTTTTTGTTGAAATTAAATTTTCTTGTAGTTTTACAAGTTCGCGTTGAATTTCATTGAAACGAACTAATCCATTTTCTAAAGTTTTTTTTCGCTCAGTCAAGCTGCTATAAGGTCCTACCAGATTATTATTTTGTTGTAATTTATTTCTGATTCGATCTATCTCAAGGAAATTTTCATTAATAACTTCTCTTTTGTCTAAAATATTCAGGTAATCTGAAAATGTTTTTTGCAAAGTAATTAGTTGCTTGTTAAATATATTTAAGTCATCTACTATTGTTTTTTTATCCATTAGTAACTTAGATGTTTTTGTTTCAATTTCTTCAATGAGTAAAAAGTCTTGTTTTCGATTTTCCAGTACAGGTTGAATTTCTAATATGTTTTTTTCTATTTGGACTAAATCAGACGAAAGTACATTTAATTCAATTTCTTCCTCGTTAAAGCGTGAAACCTGTTCTTCCAAAGTTTTAATATGTAACTCTAGTGTAGCTTTTCTAGATCTTAATTCTCTAATCTTTTCTCTAGCTAATTCTTGTAATCTGTCAAAATAATCTAGTTGTAATATTTCACCTAGAGTTCGTTGTCGAAGAGCAGGAGTACTATTAGTAAATTCATCTGATCGACCTTGGAGTAAAAAAGCACTGTTGATAAAGGTTCGATAATCCATACCAACTAATTTCAATATTGAAGATTGAGTATCTCTAATTGTATTCCCCGTCAATACTTGAAAATCTAATTCAGTATTTACTTCCATAGTCTCTGCAACATAAAATTCTAAAGATGTAGCTCCTGACCTTGAACCCTTTCTTCTTGAAAATCTTCTGATAACTTTGTATAAATTTCTTCCTTCTGTTTTCTGAAAGTATCCATCAGAATAAAATTCTAACTCTACTCTCATGTCATTTTCCCCATGTTTAACTAATTCATCTTGCGGTCGATGCACCTCATCACCCCATATAGCCCAACATATAGCATCAAGAAGAGAAGATTTACCGTGGCCATTTTGTCCAGAAAGGCAAACGATATGAACTCCATTAAGATCCAATGGATTTGATAATGTTCCATATGATTTGAAATTTTCAATTATTAATTTATTTGGTACCATATAATAGTATTTTAACATTTGAGGTTATCTTGTATAGAAGTTTAGTATTAAGTAATTGAAAACAAAAAATAATTAACAGGTTGTATTAATTTATGTTCGAAAATTTAAGTGCAAAATTATCACAAATAACTAGAAAACTAATCAATCAACATCGTCTCAACGAAAATGATATAAATGATTTTTTGCGACAAATTAGAATGGCATTATTAGAAGCAGATGTAAATTTTAAAGTTGTAAAATCCCTTATTGATTCAATAAAAACAGACACAATAAATCCTGAATTTTCAAAAAGTCTAAATCCTGGCAACCTATTAGTAGAATCTTTAAAGCAACATTTAACAAAAATCTTAACAAATGAAAATTCAGAACTTCAAAAATCAAATAAAAAAACTGGCAATATTTTATTAGCTGGAATACAAGGTTCTGGTAAAACGACAACTGCTGCTAAATTATCTTATTATCTAAATAAATCAAATCAAAAAACTCTATTAGTTGCTAATGATTTAATAAGACCAGCAGCTATAGACCAATTAATAAAATTAGCAAATGATAATAAACTTGATATTTACTACGATAAGGATGTCAGTGATTCCGTAAAAATTGCAGAAAATTCTGTTAAATTTTCTTCTGGTAATCAGTATCAATGGACAGTCATTGATACTGCTGGACGATCGCAACTTGATGAAGAAATGATGCAAGAATTAATCAAGATCAAAAATAAAGTTAAACCTGAAGAATGTTTTCTAATTGTTGATTCAATGATTGGACAAACAGCTGTTGAAATTGCTAATTCTTTTAATGAAAAACTTGGATTAACTGGATTGATCATAACAAAACTTGATGGAGACTCTAAAGGAGGAAGTGCACTATCGATTGTAAAAGAAACTGGACTACCAATAAAATTTATAGGTACTGGTGAAAAAATCGATGAGTTTGATAAATTTCACCCAGATAGGATCAGTTCCAGGATACTGGGTATGGGTGATTTACAAACACTTGCTGAAAAAGCTAATGAGCAAATAGACTATCAAAAAGCGGAAGATCTAACAAAAAAAATTACTTCTAACTCTTTTGACTTCAATGATCTATTAGAACAAATGGAGTCTATAAAAAAAATGGGGTCTCTCGAAAATATTATAAATATGATTCCTGGCGTTAATACAAACCAGATGGGTTCAAAACTTTCAGAAAATGAATCTAAAATGAACAAAATGAAATACATGATTAATTCAATGACACCTATTGAAAGAAGAAACCCTAATATCTTGAATGTAAGTCGTAGAAAAAGAATAGCTACAGGTTCTGGACTAAATAATATAGAGGTAAATCAATTAATTAATCAATTCAATCAAACAAAAAAGATGATGAAGTCTTTGTATGGTAAAAATAATAAAAACTTAGGTAAATTAATGAAATCAGGTAATTTCCTAAAATAATATTTTTTTTGTTACCTTATTTATGATTTTCTTCATGAAAGAGTTTATGCACGTATGGATGTTTAGCTACAATAGCCACAACGAATGAAAATATAACTGTACCAGCAAAAAGAATAAATATATTAACATTGGTCATTCTTCCAAGCATGATTAATGCTGCATCTTCAAAAAAGTGCAGTACTGAAACGATAGCTGTAAAGGGAATTACTCCGCGTAAATTCATTTTTTCTCTATTCTAAATAATCTCTTAGAGGCTTAGATCTAGCTGGGTGGCGTAGTTTTCTTAATGCCTTTGCTTCAATTTGACGTATTCTTTCTCTAGTTACACCAAATTCTTTACCAACTTCTTCTAAGGTTCTGCCTCGTCCATCTCCTAAACCAAATCTGAGCTCAAGAACACGCTTTTCTCTGTCAGTTAAGCTATCTAATATTTGAATTATTTGTTCTTGCAGTAACGTCTCAGTAGCGGCATCTGCAGGGGCTTTGGCTGACCTATCTTCTATGAAATCTCCAAGATGAGAATCTTCTTCTTCACCTATGGGGGTCTCCAGCGAAACTGGCTCTTGAGAAATTTTCATTATTTCTCGTACTTTTTCAGCACTAACCTCCATGTCCCATGCTATTTCTTCTGTTGAAGGCTCTCGGCCATATTCTTGAACTAGTTTTCTACTAGTTCGTAATAACTTGTTGATTGTTTCAACCATATGTACAGGAATCCTAATTGTTCTTGCTTGATCTGCTATTGCCCTAGTTATTGCTTGTCGTATCCACCAAGTTGCATAAGTAGAAAATTTATATCCCTTTCTATAGTCAAATTTCTCTACAGCGCGAATTAAACCGATGTTACCTTCTTGTATCAAATCAAGTAAAGACATTCCTCTACCAATATACTTTTTAGCTACAGAAACAACTAACCTCAGGTTTGCTTCAGCTAGATGTTGCTGTGCTGCATCTGAACCCGCTGTCATTTCATCTAAGTATTGCTGAAGTATCATTTCATAAGGAGATAAATTATCAGCTAATGGCCCCTCTTCGACTATTGCTGCTAACTGTTGCAACGTAGAATTCATATCTAAAACATATTCTATTTGTTTTGGAAGAAGACGCGTATTGATTGAAAGTGAAATAATATTACGTTTCAAATCATCTACATCAATTTTATATTTTTTACTCCAGACCAAAAGTTGCTCTTCATCAAAACTATTTTGTAAAAAGAATTGTAACTTTTCGTCATGGATTAGTTCTTCTAATGTATAGTGGCCGTCTTTTTCCATGATTTTTTCGACAATATTAGTAATATCAGTCAATTGGCTTAAAGTCTTAAGCATTTCAACAAATGTATTTGGTGCCGGCATATCTCTACCGTATTCAGACTGATATGATTTATGGATTTCCTCAATGTATTTACCATTTTCCATAATCTGAGCTAAACCACGTTCATCTTTAGCTTTTAATAATGCAACTCGTCCAATTTCTCGTAGATACATTCTAACAGGATCATCGATCATATCATTAGGTTCAATAGATCTTTCTGTTTCTTGTTCGGAATCTACTTCTGATTGTGTTTGTTGTTGTGGTTCTGGTTCCTCAACCAATTTATCTGGAACAACGTCTGATAAGTCTAATTTTTCTAAATCAATTTCTTCAGGTGATTCTTCCAAAGCTACTAATTGTGCATCATCAGGTGCATCAATACTATTTATATCTGATGACTCAATAGATTCATCAAATTCCTCAGGAGCGTCTTCCAAAGCTAAAGAGGAACTTTCTTTTTCATCGCTTGTATCTATTTTTTTCTTTCTAGGCATAATTGTAATCCTTTAAATATCGCTATTTTTATCAGTAGATTTATTAAATACATCCGAAAGCATATCATTAACAATAATAGCTTTTTCTTGCAAATGACTCAAATCTTCCGAAGATGTTTCATTTGCCACCGAGTTATTGAACCATAAACTTGCTTCTTCTTTTTTCATTCCTCGTAAGTATCGTTCTTGGAGCTTGAGCACACACTGCTTGACCGCTTTCTCCCTATTACTCTTAGTCATACTAGGCAAATCTATGTTTCTTAAATCTTCTATTCGTAGTAATACATCCTCAGATAATTGTGTTTTATTATCCATTATCATTTCTTGAGAACCATCATATTTTAATAAAATATCGAAAACTTGCCTATTTTCCCATATGCTAAACCAAGATTCATCAACATTTACAGCTAACGGGAACAAATAGGGCCATTTGATAATCATTGACAATGTGTGGTCTTCGAGTAAATTCGAATTATCAGTTTTCTCTATTGTATCATAATTTATTCTGCGGTTAAAACTTTTCACATTATTTGTGCTACTTTTCTTATTTGCTGAAATAACTGCACTTTTAACTACATTTATTTCTACATTTAATGTAGTCGCAAATAATGAGTAGTAATTTTCTCTATCGTAGTCATTATCTATACTTAAAATTAATGGAGCTATATTCTCTGTAGCTAATTGTTTACCTTCATTCGATAATATATTCCATCTATGTGGGGCATTCTCTATTAAATAAGTCAATAGTGGTTTGGAATTATTAATATGATTTTCCCAAGAATTCTTATCTGTACGAATGATCTCATCCGGATCTTTACCAGTATTAAATTGTGCAATTCTCAAATCAACTTTATTTGTTGTTTTATATAATGAAATATTATTTTTTTTACCGACAAAAACTCTTTCAAAAGCTTTCCAACTATTTTCGATACTTCTAAATGTAGCTTCACTACCTGCTACATCAGCATCTAATGCCAGTACACATTGCTTACTGAGTACCGAAATATAACGAACTTGTGATTCGGTGAGTGCTGTTCCCATACAAGCTACTACATTCTCATAACCATATTGATGTGCAGTTAACGCATCCATATATCCTTCAACTAAAACAACTTTTCCTGTATTAGCTATTGCATTTTTAGCCAAGTTTATTCCATAAAGAGAACTTGATTTATCAAAAATTTTCGTTTTTGAAGAATTTATATACTTTGGTCCATTATCATTCAATGTACGACCACCAAAACCTAAAACTTTACTTCCAGCATCTATAATTGGAAATACTAGTCTGTTTGCAAAAATATCTTTTGGTATTCCGTCTTCACGAATAAACACAAGCCCGGATTCGGAAATTTGCTTATTGGTGAACCCTAAATTTTCTAAATACCTAGGTAATTGACGATTATCATTAGGACTTAAACCCAACCCGAATTTTGCAATTGTGTCTTCATCGACACCACGACTATTGATCATATAATTTCGAGCTGCTAGTCCATTCTCGGACAATAAATAATTATGAAAAAAGTTGTATGCAGATTCATTAATATTGTATAACTCAATATTTTCATTATTATTATTATTGTATCGGGGTACCTCAATCCCTATTGAATCAGCTAATAATTTAATAGCTGATTGAAAATCAATTTTTTCAATCTTCATAACAAAGCTGATAACATCTCCACCTTCAACACATGCACCAAAGCACCGCCAACTTTGTGTTTCAGGAAAAATTACAAATGAAGGAGTTCTTTCTTCATGAAAAGGACAATTAGATTTAAATGTTCTACCCGCTGATTTCAAATCAGGTAAATATCTCGAAGTAACTTCGATAATATCTAATGAATCTTTTAACGTTTTTGAAAACATTCTATTATTTTAACGAATTATCCATACAAATCTAATAGATATTTGAAGCCAAAAAAACCATTTTTTATCGTTTATTAAATACTCGGAAAAATTTACTCTTTATAGCGAGCTAATACTAGAATAAATGCAATTTAAAATGCTATAATGTTTGGCAGTTCACATGGGAAGGGTAGATTATGTCGCAAAAAACCGATAGCGTAACAAAATGGGTGTACGCTTTTGACGAAAAAACGGATAACATGAACTCATTACTTGGAGGAAAAGGTGCGGGTCTTGCAGAAATGACTCACATTGGTTTACCAGTACCCCCTGGGTTTACGATAATAACTAAAGCATGTAAAGAATTTATCGATAATAACAATCAAATTCCAGATCTTATATGGGAAGAAATACTTTCAAGCATAAAAAAACTCGAATTGCTTACCAATAAAATATATGGAGATGCGAATAATCCTCTTCTTGTTTCAGTGAGATCAGGATCTGTAGTTTCAATGCCAGGTATGATGGATACCGTACTTAACCTTGGTTTAAACGACCAAACTGTTTTAGGTCTGTCAGAATCTTCAGGTGGGGAAAAATTTGCTTACGATTCATATAGAAGATTTATACAAATGTATAGCAAGGTAGTATTACAAATATCTTCGGATAAGTTTGAATCTATATTAGATAAAATAAAAATAAAAAATAACTACCAAAGTGATAGCCAATTAGAATTTGATGATATTCAAAAAATAGTTGAACAATTTAAAAAAATAGTATTATTAGAAACTGGTTCAGATTTCCCACAAGACCCTTACAATCAGTTAAAGTTAGCAGTTGAAGCTGTTTTCTTAAGTTGGTTTAGTGACAGAGCTGATGAATACAGAAAAATTAATGAGATAAGTAACAGTCTAGGTACAGCTGTAAATATAGTTGCAATGGTATTTGGAAATAGAGACCAAAATAGTGGTACTGGCGTTGCTTTTACTAGAAACCCTTCTACTGGTGCTAAAGAATTATTTGGCGAATACCTAAATGTAGCACAAGGTGAAGATGTCGTTGCAGGAATCAGAACACCAAAATCTATTAGTAGTCTTGAAGTCAGTAACCAAGACCTTTATGGTGAATTAGTTAATATCAGCAAAATTCTAGAAAGTCATTACAAAGATGCACAAGATATGGAATTCACTGTTGAAAGTAACAAATTATATATGCTTCAAACTAGATCTGCAAAAAGATCTGCTTTGGCATCCGTGAAAATATCTGTAGATATGGTATCTGAAGGACTCATATCAAAAGAGGAATCACTTAATCTTATTGATCCTACGAGAATCAATGAACTTATGCTTCCAAAATTTTCTGATGCAGAGGAAGATTTATCAATTAAATGTCAGGCCTATATTGACTCGGGATTAAATGCTTCTCCGGGAGCTGCAGTGGGTAAAATTGTTTTTGATCCTATTGAAGCTGTTGAATTAAAAAATCTCGGAGAAAAAGTAATCTTAGTAAGAGACGAAACAAGCCCTGATGACATACATGGAATGCATGCTTCTACGGGTGTATTAACTGCAAAAGGAGGGGCCACAAGTCATGCTGCTGTAGTTGCCAGAGGAATGGGAAAGCCTTGTATAACAGGTTGTGATAGTCTCCATATAGATCAACAAAATAAATGTTGTACCATCGGAAATAAAACCTTTCAACTTTACGATATTATTAGTATTGATGGATCATCTGGTGAAATTTTCACTGGTACTATGAAGACTATAACACCATCACCTAGCGATACTGCAGAATTATCTACAATTTTAGAATGGGCAGATTCTACACGAAAATTAGGTATATGGGCTAATGCTGATACTCCTGAAGATGCTATTAAGGCAATAGAATTAGGTGCTGAAGGAATAGGTTTATGTAGAACAGAACATATGTTTTTTGGGGAAGAAAGACTCCCATGGGTGCAACAGTTAATTATGTCTACATCTTCTATAAATTCTAATGGAAGTAATAATAACAAATATCAAGAATCTATTGCAAAAATGCTAGAATTTCAAATCCAAGACTTCTACGAAATACTAAAAGTAATGGATAACAAACCTGTTGTTATAAGACTAATAGACCCACCATTGCATGAATTTTTACCATCCTATGAAAAACTCACAGATCAAATTTATCAAGAAAAAATAAATAATAACCAAAGCGAATTATTAGATGAGTTAGAGGATGTTCTTGCGATTGTAAAAGATATTAAAGAATCTAATCCTATGTTAGGTTTAAGAGGATGTCGTCTAGGTATACTCTACCCAGATATAGTTGCAATGCAAACAAAAGCTATCCTAACTGCAGCTTGTACATTAATACAAGAAGGAAACAACCCAATACCTGAAATTATGATACCTTTGGTTGGAGATTATCGAGAATTAATTGTACTAAAAGAATTATTGATAGATGAGGCCACTAAGATAGAAGATGAATTGCAGCTAAAACCTTCATTCAAAATAGGTACAATGATTGAGCTCCCAAGAGCTGCTATTACTGCAGATGATATTGCTAAACATGCACAGTTTTTTAGTTTTGGAACTAATGATTTAACTCAAACTACTTATGGATTTAGTAGAGATGATGCTGAATCAAAATTTCTAAATGAATATCAGGAAAAAGGAATCCTAACAAGTAATCCTTTTAAAACCCTTGATGAAAAAGGTGTAGGGCAATTAATGAAAATAGCCATCGAAAAAGGCAGGCTTTCAAATTCAGATCTCGAGCTGGGTATTTGTGGAGAACATGGAGGAGACCCAAAAAGTATATTCATTTGCCATAATTTGGGTCTTAATTACGTTAGTGCATCACCATATAGAGTCCCAGTTGCCAGACTTGCTGCAGCACAAGCTACAATTAATTCTAAAAACTAGTAGAAGGTTATCATATGGACAAAAAACATGTCCTATATTTTTCCATAATTGGTATGCCTATAGGTCTTCTTGAGGTATGGGGAATCCATTTTATAGTAGTGAATATTATATGGATTATATTTACTCTTGTATGTGCCTTTTATCTAATAACTCGTCGGAGATATAATATATTTACCGAAGGTTTTGTCATAGGGTTTTTTTCTCGAGGAATTGCAACGATGGTCTCGCCAACATATACTTACTTAATTGACTCTTCTAATACTTATGAACAATATACGAACATAGTTCTAATTCAAAGTACAATTGCTGGATTATTGGTAGGATTTATTTCTTTTGCTCTTTATCGACTGAAATATTTCCAATAATTTGCATAATTCTCTCCATATAAAAACATACACTCTTATGGAACTTTCAACTATAAATAAAAAAGGAGATCTTACTGATTGTTGCTCATTTAGTTCGCCATAATTTAATAGCTCTGGTTAAGATATTTTTGTCATTCCAATAAGTTGTGAATTGACTGCTAAGAGTACATAATAGTCAAATTTCCTTTATACCCATCAACAATTAAATGCATTTATTTATCTCCTGTTATATAATCACCGACGATAGTTAAATTTTTGAATTATTAAATCTAAACACTTGACAGCTACATATCATTTAGATATAGGATATCATTTGTGTTAAAAATACAATAATTTATATATCTAAGGTTTTTAATCTAAATGGAGCAATTTTTTATGAGTTCTGAAATTATGGTTCAGGCAAATAATATAACGAAATTCTACGGAGAATATCCTGCGATTAGTAACGTATCTTTTACTGCTAAAAAAGGAGAAATTATTGGTTTCTTAGGCCCTAATGGCTCTGGTAAAACGACAACTATGCGAATTTTAACAGGTTATATGCCAGCGTCATCTGGAGACGCAACTATTGCTGGGTATGATGTAGCCAATGAGTCACTTGAAGCAAAACAACACGTTGGGTATCTCCCTGAAAATGCACCTTTATATACTGATATGAAAGTCACTGAATATCTTACCTTTACAGGGAAAATACGAGGTATGAGTAAAATAGCTATCAGATCAAGACTTGATGAAATTATTGAGATCTGTCGTTTAGAAGAATATAGAAATACGATTATCGGCAAACTTTCAAAAGGCTTTAGGCAAAGGGTAGGTATAGCCCAAGCAATAATACACCAACCTGATGTTTTAATATTAGACGAACCAACGATTGGTATTGATCCAATCCAGGTGGTTGAAACACGTAGCTTAATTAAAGAAATTGGAGGAGACTCTACTATTATTCTATCTTCTCATATTCTACCTGAAGTTAGTGCTATATGTGAAAGAGTTATTATAATTAATGATGGAGAAATAGTTGCCGTTGATTCTCCCGAAAACTTATCAAACAGATTAGAGGCTACCGAAAGAATTCGTATTGAAGCATTAGGCAAAACCAGTGATATGGTTTCTGTATTCCGAAGCAACCCTTCGGTGCAAGACGTGAATTTTGAAACTTTAAGTGACGGAAAAATAATATTTGACGTCATAAGTAAAGGTGGTCTAGAAATAAGATCAGAATTAGCTAAATCAATTATCGATAATGGATGGTCTTTATATAATCTCCAAGCAGTAAGTCTAAGTTTAGAAGACATCTTCTTAAGACTTACTACAAACGAAGAAGAAATCCGTGAGGAAACTAAATGAAAAATATATCTGCAATAACCTATAAAGAATTGTTAATTTATTTTTCATCTCCGATGGCATATATTATTGCAGGTGTTTTTTTCACCTTAACAGGTGTGTTCTTTGTTTCAAGTATTGAAGGAGCATTCGCTGAAGCTTCAGCTCGAGCATTATTTTCTAATGCCACTTACTTTTTAATGCCACTTATACCTCCTTTACTAACAATGCGTTTATTAGCAGAAGAACAAAAATTAGGAACATTGGAACTATTACTTACATCTCCAATTAGAGACTATGAAATTGTGGTGGCAAAATTCCTTGCGAGCTTTATTATCCTTTTAGCTATGACATTATTTACTCTATTCTATATGTTACTTCTTGTTGTGTATCAAGCTAATCCTGATATCGGTCCGATGATAAGTACATATATTGGATTTATACTTTACGCAATGGTAGCCCTATCAATCGGTCTCCTTGCGTCTTCTTTGGCTACCAATCAAATTGTTGCAGCATCAGTTGGGTTTGGAATAATCTTTCTATTTACAATACTTCATAGAATTAATGAAGTAATTGAAGGGCCAATTGCTACAGTAATTGAACATCTCTCACTCTTGGCACATTTTGAATCCTTTTCCAGAGGTGTTATGGATACCAAAGATATAGCTTACTTTATAGTTATGACTGGTGTATTTCTTTTCTTAACTATAAGATCACTAGAATCTAGAAGGTGGAGATAATATGGTCCGTGATCAATCAACCACCGAAACAAAACGTTTCTCTAGAATACTTCCTTCTAATCGAAAAGGTGTAATAAGTCTCCTTATATCATTAACGGGTTTGTTAGCTTTATTTATTGGGTTAATTTTTTATGCATTTTTACCAGAAACTCAAAATACTGCTATTACAACTATTGTGCTAGGAATACTACTGATATTGATCGGTATGTTGATTTCTTATAAGGATGTATTAGGTTTCATAATCCAGAAAAAAGGACGTTATAGTATAAATAGTAGCATTATGGTAATGGCATTTATATTAATAGGCGTTTTAATTTATGTATTAGCTGCAAGAAACTCAATCAGAATAGATACAACTGCAACACGTCAGTATTCTCTAGCCAATCAAACGACTGAAATTTTACAAAACTTAACAAATCCGATTACAGCTACTGCGTTTTTTGTGCCCACAGATACAACTAGTGCAAGCTACAGGATATCTACTGAAAATTTATTGAATGAATTCAAACATCGTTCTTCCGAAAACGCAAAATTCACTTATGAATATATTGATCCTGATTTGGAACCTACGCTCGCTAAAAATTTAGGTGTAAATGAATACCCTTCAATTGTTTTTCAGGGTAAAAATACCGATGGCTTCGATTTGTCTTACACTTTGACAGCACCATTGTTTGAAGAAAGAGATATTTCTACAGCAATAATGATTGCATCAGGTATACAACAGAAAAAGATATACATAGTTACAGGACATGGCGAAAGAGACACAACAATAATGGACACAGAAGATAGATTGGGATTTGGTCTTGCTCGTGACGGTATGAGAAATGATAATTATGCAGTTCAAACCCTTTCTATTGCTCAATATGAAGTAATACCAGACGATGCTGCTGCTTTAGTTATTCCAGGACCAACTATTGATTTATCTGATATAGAATCAAACTTAATACACCAATACTTAAAAAGTGGAGGGCGATTATTATTAAGTATAGATCCAGGAACCCCAAGTAGTTATAACAATTTGATAAATAAATGGGGTATTACCATAATTGATGGCACAGTTATCGATCTTGGCAGTTCTCTAGCAAATCAACCTAAAACTCCTTTAATACAACAAGAACAGTTTGTAACTGTAGATCCTATTAATGTTATTACCGATCCTTTATCTCAAGTATATTTTCCTGGCACTGCCGCTTTTGATCAAATACTTCCCGCAGAAGAAATGCCTGAATATATAAGAGCTAAACCTATATTGGGCACAACAATGTTAAGTTGTTTACAAATCAGTGAAGAAATAAATACTTGTAACCAAAACCAATTTACTATTTTAGCTCCTTCAATGGCTGTTGAAGCATTAAAGCCCATCAATGAAGAATCAGATGAAAATGCAACACGCCAAACAAAAATTGTTCTTTTTGGCGACACAGATTTTATAAGTAATTATCATTTTTACAATTTTAATAATAGTGATCTGTATCTAAATTCATTGAACTGGTTAACTGAAGATGTATCTCTAGCATCAGTTAGAGCAAAAGCTTTAACTTACAGAAGACTCGTTGTTACTGATAGAGAAATTCAACTTATACGTGGACTTAGCTGGTTTGCATTACCTGCTCTTATGACTCTTCTAGCGTTTATGACATGGTGGCGAAGGAGATAGTTTCTTCCAATGAACTATAGAATATCTTTTATACTCATTGTAATAGCATTAATAATTAGTATTTATGTTGGTTTTTTTGAGTTGAGAAAACCTCCAAAAACTGATAATGAAAATTTACAAGCTCCTTGGTTTTATGATATCGGATATGATGAATTGTCAGTCTTAGATATAACCTCCAATGATAGTACTGAATCCTTCACAAAAATAGATGGTCAGTGGACCTTCAGTGCAAGTGGAGATAAAGTTGACCTAAACCGATGGAGTGGTATTCCATTACTATTTACTGGTCCTAGAAGCTCTAGATTAATAACTACTGATTTAATTAATCCTGAAGAGTATGGAATTGATACCCCAACTGCTGAATATACTATTACTTTATCCACAGGCATTACATTGAAAATACTTGTCGGGACCCAAACACCAGATTTGTCTTCTTACTATGTGACTTTAGAAGGAAAGAAATCATTATTCCTTGTACCTGCTAGTTGGGTAGTAGCAATCAATGACATGGCTTTAAATCCTCCTTATTATGATCCAAACACCGCAGACGAACCAATAATCGGCCCTTAAATGTGGTGAATCAATGATATTTGAAGAGACTAAGTGGAAAGTAAAACCAAAAAATGATGGTATATTTATAAACTTTATTAGACAAAATTATATTCCCATTATTATTCAAAATCATATCAAACCCATTTGCTTGTTACGTGGAATGATAGGCAAATCTTCACATGAATTTATACTCATTTCAGCATATCAAGATATAAGTTCTTGGGAGGCTAACGCAAATTCATTATATGCATATGATGAATCAATATTATCCAAAGAAAATACTCTATTAACACCTATTTCTACCGATAAATTGATGTCTTATAAATCAACTCTATTAAAAAATATATATGGTTACAGAGAATTTATAATCGAAACAAAAGATATAAATACATTTGTAGAAAGTTCAGAACAGGGTATATGGCCAAGAGTACAATCACAAGGTGGAAAAGTATTAGGTTTATGGTCAAATATTTCTAATACGTCACAAAAACGAATTTTATTACTAACTGGCTATGATAGTGTTAGCCATTGGGAAGGAACTAGAAGTTCTAGTCAGTACGGATTAACTTTTGCAAATTTACCAGAAGTGTCACAAGAGTTATCAGAAACAGAAAAAATCTTGAGAAAAAATCGAGAAGATATTACCATAAGCACCACTGTAAATTTGATGCAAAATGTTAATTTAAGTTAATAAAGGGCAAAATTATGACTATGAAATATGTAAGTAATGAAGAAATTATACGTGCTGCTAGAAAAAATCTTTCTCAAGGGGCATGGGATTATTTAATTGGAGGGTCAGAATCAGAAACAACTATGAGAAGAAACAGACTATCTTTTGACAGGTTAGCTTTTCGACCTCGTGTTCTTGTAGATGTATCAAAAATTGATACTTCCAATACCATACTTGGACTTGATTCAAAAATGCCAGTTATATTAGCTCCAATAGGTTCACAAGAAACATTTACAGCTGATGGAGCTTCAGCAGCTACATCAGCTGCAAATGAATTTGGTATAATAGATGTGATAAGTTCAGTAAGCTCTCCAAGCTTAGAAGAAATCTCAAAAACTGCTAATAATCCAAAAGTATTTCAATTGTATATTCATGGTGATTGGAATTGGATTACGTCTATGATTAATCGAGTAAAAGAATCGGAATATAAGGCACTTTGTATAACCGTGGATACTGCTCATTATAGTAGAAGAGAGAGACCTATGATGACAAGATTTTTCCCACACTCAAGAAGAACTCCACCTGATCCAAAATACGCAGCATCTGTTACTTGGGATACTATTGATAAAATTACAGAATATGCTGATATGCCATTACTTTTAAAAGGAATTGCAACTGGAGAAGATGCAAAACTCGCAGTGGAGCACGGTGCAAAAGTAGTTTGGGTATCAAATCATGGAGGACGCCAATTAGATTATGGTCAAGGAAGTATGGAAATGCTCCCTGAAATTGTAGATGCAATACAAGGTAAGGCAGAAATAGTTCTTGATGGTGGAATCCAACGTGGTAGTGACATTGCTAAAGCAATATCAATGGGCGCAAATTCAGTTGCTATAGGTAAAATGCAATGTTTAGGATTAGCTGCTGATGGGAAAGATGGGTTAGTAAGAGTATTGGAAATATTAGAAGAAGAATTAACTATTGCTATGGCTCTATTAGGAGTTAATAGCATAGACCAATTATCACCAAATTATATTTGTAGATCAGAGGCAACTACTCAATCACATGAGATGAGTTCTTGGGTAAATATTCCAGAAAATCGTATAAAATAAATGGTAACAAATATACGTAATTCGTCAAAAAATAAAGAATTTTTTTCTGGAGTTTCGGCGGTATTACCAATTTTAATTGGAGTTATACCTTTTGGATTAATATTTGGTATTTTAGGATTAGAAGCAGGATTTACTGCTAATCAAACATTTTTTATGTCATCAATTATTTTTGCAGGAGCAAGCCAAGTTGCTTTCGTTAAATTAGTATCTAGTGGGACTGTACCATTCATAACAATAATTTCAGTTGGTATAATTAATCTTCGTCACTTTTTATATAGTGCATCTATAGCAAAATATTTAGCTCATTTAACTACCCCTTGGAAAATAATACTCGCTTATTTATTAACTGATGAAGCATATGCTGTATCTATAAAAAGACTGCAAGAAGAAGAAGTAAATACTGCATTTTACCATTACCATCTATTAGGGAGTGGAATAACACTTTGGTTAACATGGCAAATATCCACATTTTTAGGAATTGTATTAGGTCAAATTATACCAGAGGAATTAAACCTTGGTTTTGCCATACCACTTGTTTTTCTTTCAATTATTGCACCCGAAATAATAAAATATAAAAGTCATGCAATATGTGCATTAGGTGCAGGAATATTGGCTATTTTGTTGAATAATTTACCATTAAATTTATGGATTATATTTTCATCAATTTTTGGCTTAATTATCGGTGTATTATTGGATAAAACACTAGGAAAGAGTCAATAATGATGTGGGCTACAATTGTAATTTCAGGGATTATCACATTCACTATACGATTTAGTGCAATATATAAAGCTACCAATTCTGAAACTCCAGAATGGTTAGAAAATATATTGAAATATGTACCTACTTCTGTATTAGCTGTCCTAATCTTTCCAGAAATATTTTTAAATGAATCAAATACGTTAGAAATATTAAATAATCCAAAAATTCTAGCAGCTTTATCAGCATTATTGGTAACGATATTAACAAAAAGTATAATCATTACTATAATTACAGGAATGTCAGTCCTTTGGGCTTTAACTCTAAATTAAATCTATAATTGCTGGAGTAAATTTATGATCAGTTATGCAGAATACCTAGAATGTACAAATTGCCAAAAAACCTATGACTATGTAACACCATATAGAACATGTAATGACTGCGGAAAAGTTTTATATGTAAGATATGATATTGATAAAGCTAAGGTAAACTTCGATAGAAATATATTATCCAAAAGAATCAATTCTATGTGGCGTTATTTTGAAATGATGCCAATTAAGAATGAATCTAATATTGTTTCTCTTGGTGAAGGAATGACTCCACTCTTACAAGCACCAAATTTAAGTAAATCCTTAGATTGTTCCCAAATATATATAAAAGATGAAGGTTGTAACCCTACAGGTTCATTTAAAGCTAGAGGTTTATCTGCAGCAGTATCTCGAGCTAAAGAACTTGGCCTCACTAAATTAACTATGCCCTCTGCTGGTAATGCGGGGGGGGCTCTTTCGTTATACTGCGCTAGAGGTAATATGGAAGCAAACGTATTTATGCCTAAAGACGCACCAGAAGCTAATCAAAGAGAAAGCAAAGATGCAGGTGCAAATCTTACGCTAATTGACGGTTTAATATCAGATGCAGGTAAAATATCAAGGGAAAAAGCCCAAGAAAATGGTTTATTTGATGTATCAACTCTACAAGAACCATACAGAGCTGAAGGTAAAAAAACTATGGGATATGAAATTGCTGAACAACTAAACTGGGAGACTCCTGACGTAATTATATATCCTACCGGTGGAGGAACTGGTCTTATAGGTATATGGAAAGCATTCAAAGAAATGTATGAATTGGGCTGGATTGATAAACCTAAAACTAAAATGATCTGCGTACAATCTTCTGGATGTGCGCCTATGGTTAGAGCATATGAATCTGGTAGCAATAATGCTGAAATGTGGGAAAATGCACAGACTTTTGCTTCGGGCATAAGAGTGCCAGCTGCAATAGGAGATTATTTAATTCTAGAAGCTATACGAGAAAGCAATGGAACTGCTTTAACAGTCACTGATGAAGAAATGATTGATTGTATTGAAATGATTGCTTCACATGAAGGAATATATCCTGCTCCTGAAGGAGCAGCTACGTTAGCAGCACTAAGACATCTTCTTAATTCAAAAATTATAAACCCAGACGAAAAGATTATTCTTATGAACACTGGTAATGCTTATAAGTATTTAGATATGTGGGGATCTTAATTTGAAAAATTATATGTATATTCTTCAATAACACCGTTTTTAGGATTAAACCCAAGACCTGGAGTTTCAGGTAAGACAACCTGACCATTATCTGGCAATGGTGCTCCATCGAAATATTGTTCAATAATTTTCCAGCCTTGCCAATGAAATTCTATACGCCCACCGTTAGGAACTCCTGCATGTAAATGCATATTAATATGTGGCCAGTTGCCTCCCATATTTAGTGGAATATTAAACGCTTGAGCAATTCCTGCAGCTTTTATTCCTCCAGTATAACCACCAATATCTCTTACATTTGGTTGTAAGATATCTACCGAACCGTTCATGATAAATTCTCTAAAGTGAATCAAATCATTGGTTCCTGTACTGCCAGCAGCAATAGGAATATTACAATCTTTCCTTAATTGTGCCATCAATCTAGAATCAGACTGTACAACAGGATCTTCAAACCAAGTCAAATCAAATTGTTCAAGTGCTTTTGCAAGTTTTAAGGCTTGGGGTAATGTCGCACACTTATTTGCATCTATCATAAGCTCTACTTTATTTCCAATTGCATCCCTAACCGCGCCTACTCTTTCAATATCAATATTAATGTCATCCTCTGTAGGTCTGCCCATAACTTCATTCATTGTAGGTTGTGAGGATGCAGCTACTACCATTTTAAGTCTAGTTTGCCCCATATCCAATAATGTTTTTGCAACAGTTACTAATTCTTCAATACTATATGAACCTAATCCAAATGTGATATAAACCGGCAATACTTCATTACAACCACCTAACATTTTCCAGATTGGTTGATTACTAAATTTACCTTTTATGTCCCATAATGCTATGTCTAATAAACTTAAAGCATTACTAAATACTCCGGTAAATGCTTTTGTAGATAGATTCCAAAGAACTTCAGATCTTATTTGCTCGATTCTCATGGGATCCATTCCTTCAATGAGTGGTTTTACCTCAAAATTAATAAAATCTCTTATTGCATAAGGCATTGCATATACTGACATTGCATGCCCACAAATACCATCATCTGTTTCTATAGTTACTATAGTGGCTAAGGCTTGCGTTTCAGGTTTCAATGGATAAGTAAAAGGAAGACGCAATACTCTAGAATCTACTTTGGTAATTTTCATTAATCATTTTCTCCTATCATTAATTTATTTGATTACATCTGTTCAAGTATAATGTTATGCCAACCATCAACTTTTGCCTTCCAGTCTGGTGGCACTAAAACTGTACAATCCATCTGTACTACTAAACTAGGTCCTTGAAAATAATTTCCTGGTACTAATTTACTTCGTTCATAAATCTTTGAATCTAATAAACCAGCATTAACAAATCCAATATTAGCACTACCAGATGCTTGTGCAATACGATTAGTTGTTTTTACAGGATTCATCTTAATTTTATTAGTAACTCCAACTACTCTTAATCGTAAATTGACGACCTCTATAGTTTGTGTTTCATCATTATATCCAAAACGTTCAAAATGATACTTATTAAAAGTATTTTTCATATCTGTTATGAAGGTTTTTTCAGATTCAGGACATTCAATAGTAAGTTCAAAGGATTGACCACGATATCTAACATCGAGTAATTTTTGAATAATTATTTCACTTTGATTAAAACCTTCTCGTTCCAAATCATATAAACCATTCTCCTTCATAGGTTCAAATAGCTTTTGGATCAGATTATAATCAAATTTTTCGTCACTAAGCATTATTGTTTGGACGTAATCTTTTTCGACATCAGCAATTGCAACACCTAATGCAGATAAAACTCCTGGATATTGAGGAACTAAAACACGAGGAATACTTAATTCGCTTGCTAATTCACAAGAATGAATTGGACCAGATCCTCCAAAAGCAACAAGAGTAAAATCTCGTGGGTCATAGCCTCTTTCTAAAGAAACTTTCCTAACGGCCCTTTCCATATTAGAGTTTATAACCTTCAAAACCCCTAGTGATATTTCAGTTAAGTTTAAATCTAACTGATCGCCTAGAACTCCAAGAGCGGCAGCGCTACGAGATTTATTTAAAGTCATTCTTCCACCTAGAAAATAATCAGCGGATACTCTCTCCAAAACAAAATTAGCATCTGTAACAGTTGGCTTTGTTCCAACACCATAACAAGCTGGGCCGGGATTTGAAGACGCTGATTCAGGTCCAACACTTAATGAATTGCCAGAATCTATATGTGCAATTGACCCACCTCCTGCACCAACAGTTACTATATCAATCATAGGAACACTAATTGGTAAACCATCTATTTTAGTTTGTGTGGATTTTTGTATTTCTCCTGGGCATAAAGAAACATCTGTAGATGTACCACCCATATCTAACGTAATTATATGATCAAATCCAGCTAATTGAGATATCCAGAAAGAACCCACAACACCACCTGCGGGCCCACTTAGCATAGTGCGGACAGGTTGATTTCTAGCTTGCTTAGAAGAAATTGCACCACCCGAAGATTGCATTATTCTCAAATTAGCATTGTCTATCTTTCCTTCTAAATTACCTAGATATTTATCAATAATTGGTCCTACATAGGAATTAACTACTACTGTACTTGTTCTCTCATATTCTCTAAATTCTGGTAAAACTTGACTCGAAATAGATTTATACAGATTCAAATTTGCTTCAGATAACTTTTGATTAATAAAGTCTTCATGCAATGAATTTTGAAAAGAAAATAATAAGCTAACAGCTATAGAATCAATACCGCTGATTTTTATTGATTCAATAATATCATCTAAATTAGCACCATCTAGTTCGTAAATAATATTACCATTTTTATCTATACGCTCTGCTATACCCCAAATATTATTTTCTAATATTAAAGGTTTTGGTTTATCTTGATTCAAGTCATATAAAGATGAACGATTTTGCCTACCTATTGACAGTACATCTTCAAATCCTTTAGTAGTTATTAACCCAGTATTTGCACCTTTTCGCTCTAAAAGTGTATTTGTTGCCACTGTCGTTCCATGAGCAATGGTTTCTATATCCAATTTATTCAAATCAGTTAAACCATTAATAATTGCAATAGAAGGATCTTCTGCATTTGAAAGTATTTTATGGACAGTAAATGTATCATCTGAAATTAAAATAAAATCAGTAAAGGTTCCACCACAATCTATTCCAATTCTTTCTGATTTCATGTTCATACCCCAAATATTATTTATATTATCCGTTTATGCTACTTGGAATTGGTTTCTGCAGCAAATAAGCTTCTATATTCCTTGCAGCAGCTATAGCCATTTTTTTCCTTGTTTCAGTACTAGCGCTGCCAATGTGTGGTGTTACGACGAAATTTTCCAGAGACAATATGGGATGATTCATAAGTATGGGCTCTGGCTCAGTGACATCTAAAGCTGCTCCAGCAATTTGATTATTTTTTAATGCTTCATAAAGACTTTCCATATCTATTATTGGACCACGAGCAGTATTAACAATAATTGCACTCTTTTTCATTATATTGAATTGATCCTTCCCAAATAAATGGTAGGTTTGGTCGTTCAAAATAGTATGTATACTAATAAAATCAGATTCAGAAACTCCATCTTCGAGTTTGGTAATAAATTCTATACCTAATTCTTTTTCTAAATCTAATTTTCTTGTTCGTGAGTGGTAGAAAATATTCATACCAAATCCAAGAGCTCTACGACAAACTTCTACCCCTATTCTACCTAAACCTACTACCAATAAATTAGCGCCATGAACATCTTGGCCAAGAAGAGTCGAAGGATGCCAATGAGTCCACTTTCCTTGACGAACAAAATTATCACCTTTAACAATATTTCGAGCAATTGAAAGCATAAGTCCAAAAGCTAAATCAGCTGTAGTTTGACTCAATACATCTGGTGTATTACACATAATAATGCCATTTTTTGTAGCAGTATTGATGTCAAAATTATCATATCCAACTGCATAATTAGAAACAATTTTCAAAGAATTTTTACCAGATTCCAAAACTTTACTATCAATACGATCTTCTATAGTGGTAAACAATCCTATGCATTCTGATGCTTTTTTAATTAGTACTTCTTGGGGCGGTTTAGTATCATGAGGCCATATTTCAATTTCAGCAACGGTATTAAGGATTTCCTGGGCTCCGGGGGGAATAATACGAGTAACAAAAACTTTGGGTAAACTCATTTATCCTCCTTTATGTTCATTTGTTATGATTATTTTTATCATATTACAAATATTTCTTGTGATATACTAGGCTCCATCAAATAAATTAGTGGAGGAAATTTATGGCGCTATTGCTTGGAGATGCAGAAATAAACAACCTACTTACAATGAAAGATGTAGTAAATACTATGGAAAATGCTTTCAGAGAGGTTGGTAAAGGAGTTACCTGGAATCGACCAAGATCAAGAATCAGACTTCCAAGAGGATTTCATCATCTTATGGCTGCGTCTCTTTCAGAACCAAATGTATTTGGACTGAAAACTTACACAAGTTTTAGAAAAGGTATTAGATTTATGACCTTAGTTTATGATGGAGAACAAGGTGATTTATTATGTATTGTACAAGGTGGAAGATGTTCTCAAATGAGAACTGGTGCAGTAAGTGCTGTTGGGACAAAATACATGTCTAATGAAGACAGTAAAACAGTTGGAATAATTGGTACTGGATTTCAGGGACGAGCGCAGCTTGAAGGTGTTTGTGCTGTAAGAAATATTACATCAATTAAGGCTTATGACAGAGATAACGAAGCATGTGTCAGTTTTTGTAAGGAAATGTCAGAACAACTAGGAGTAGAAATTACTCCAGTCAATGAACCTGAACAGTGTGTTTCAAATTCTGATATTGTCATTACTATGACAACAGCAAGAGAACCGATACTATTTGGATCGTGGCTAGAAGAAGGGATGCACGTAAATGCTGCAGGTAGTAACCATTGGATAAGACGAGAAGTAGATGATGATGTTATTAAACGTGCGGATTCTATAGTAGTAGACAGTAAAGAAGACGCATATGTTGAAGCTGGTGATCTATTGTACCCAATAGAACGAGGTGTTATACGTTGGGATCAGATCCATGAATTATCTGATCTAGTTTCTGGGAAAATTATTAGCAGAAAATCCAGCAAAGATATAACTTTGCTTGAATCACAAGGTATAGCCATAAGTGATATAGCAACTGCTGCTCTTGCTTATGAAAGAGCTAAAGCTGAAGGTTTAGGACAAGAAATACCATTAGAATTATAAAGTTTTTGGAGGATTATAGAATGCCTACTGTAGAAGAATTAAAAGCACTCGCAATTGAAGAAATAGATAAGAGAAAAGAAGAAATTATAGGACATGCAAAACATATATTAAATAATCCAGAGGTTGGATTTACAGAATTTAAAACTTCTAAATATGTAAGTGAAATTTTCTCCAAACTTGGTATCGAACATGATGCGAATTTGGCTCTAACTGGATTGAAAGGTAATATCGACTGTGGAGGTGGTGAAGGACCAAATGTTTCTGTTATTGGAGAACTAGATTCTTTAAGAATTTTCGAACATCCGATACACGATTTGACTACTGGTGCAGCTCATGCGTGTGGGCATCATTGTCAGATTGGCAGTATGATAGGTTCAATGATTGGACTTATAGTACCTGAAGTAAAAAACAACTTAAGTGGTTCTATAATACCTATAGCCGTTCCAGCTGAAGAGTTTATAGATGTAGAACAACGAATGTTATTAAGAGAAGAAGGTAAAATAGAATTTATGGGCGGAAAACAAGAATTCATAAAACTGGGAGTCTTTGATGATGTAGATATGGCAATGATGTGCCATACCTCGGCCACAGATACAACTTTTGGTGTTGGAGGAACAAGTAACGCACATATAGTAAAATATGTTGAATTCACAGGACAAGCAGCTCATGCTGGAGGATCACCTCATATGGGAATTAATGCACTAAATGCTGCCATGATTGCACTTACTGGAATAAACGCAAATAGAGAAACATTTCTAGATACTGATACCGTACGTGTTCATGGAATTCTTACACGTGGAGGCCAAGCTGTTAGCTCTATACCTTCACAAGTCACACTAGAATGGCGTGTTCGTTCAGGATCTAATGATGCAGTTGTAGCTAATAGTAAAAAGGTTGATAGATGTTTCCAAGCAGGAGCTATGGCAGTTGGTGCAAAAGTATCTGTTACTAATATTCCTGGCTACATGCCCAGACTTGATAACACACAATTGCAAGAATTGTTTTTACAAAATGCTGGTAATCTCACTACTAAAGATGACATCGATATTATAGACAACTCACACAATGGAGGTGGATCTACAGATATGGGAGACTTATCTCAGATTATGCCTACATTACATCCTTATGTTGGTGGTGGAGATGGTGTAGGACATAGTGAAACTTATTTGATACATGACTATGAAAAAGCTGTAATACAGCCAGCCAAAGCAATGGCTTGTGTAGTTATAGATCTATTATCTAATAATGCAGCAAAAGCTAAAGAAATAAAAGAAAAACACAATTACAACATGACAGCTAGTCAATACTTAGATTTTCAAAGGTCTGTAGCTGAAGTTATAGAATACGCTCCTGAAGGATAATAAATGCAAATATTATCTTTATGGATACAACTTGGTATTACTACAGCCATAATCTTATATGCCTCAAACTTCCTAGCTAAGTCTGCAGATAATATTGCTGATAAAACAGGTCTTGGTAGATCAATAATCGGTGTTGTATTACTTGCAACTGCAACATCTCTTCCAGAGTTAGGCACTGGTGCAAGCAGTATCGTTTTGTTCAACGAAATTGACTTAGCTGCTGGAGATGTTTATGGAAGTTGTGTATTCAATTTATTAATTATAGCAATACTTGATCTAATCTATAGAAATAAACCTATCTTATCTAGTGTAGGCAACACTCCTATAATTGTAGCAGGGTTATCTATAGTACTTATTTCAACATCAATATTTGGAATACTTTATATGGAATATTTTGATGAAATTAGTTTGCTTATATTCAATAGATTAGATCCAATTAGTATTGTCCTACTAGTACTTTTCATTATATCGATGTTTATTATCTATAAGATAGAAAAAAATAATCATCAATCTGAAGATGCTATCAATACCTCAGATACATTAAAAAAATCTGCGTTCACTTTTTTACTATCTGCAATAATAATTATCATATGTGCAGTATGGCTCGCTAATGTAGGTAAAAATATAGCCATCATAATGGAATGGGAAACAAGTTTTGTAGGTACTCAATTCTTAGCATTTAGTACTTCATTACCCGAACTAGCTGCATCTATTGCAGCTCTTAGAATAAATGCACCTGAATTAGCTATCACTAATGTTTTAGGTAGTAACCTTTTCAATATAGGTGTAGTTCTTTTTGCTGACGATCTCGTTGCTAATAATGTTCACCTATTAAACGAAGTATCAAATGTTCATCTAATTTCAGCTATAGCAAGTATTATTATGACAATCATTGTCCTATTTGCATGCAAAAAACAATTTAGTCAAAAAATATATGGGGATATAACAGCGTTAATGATTATAACAATTTACATTACCAGCAGTATTTCAATATTCCAAGAAACATTTCAATTATTATATCTAGGACTGGGATTAATCATCGCCATTATCATTACATTAGTACTCAGGACTTATTTCAACTTTACAAATTCACAGCTAAATTAGATACTATAGGCTCAATATAACATATAAAATTTATGTATTATGGGAATAGACAGTCAAAATTTAATTTATCTTGATCATGCTTCAACTACATATATACGAGATGAAGTATATGAAGCTATGAAACCATATTTAACAAATAATTTTGGCAATCCATCAAGTATTTATACAATCGCGCAACAGAGTAGGATTGCCATTGATCATTCTAGAGAAAAAATTGCCAAAATTCTCAATTGTCGACCAAGTGAAATAATATTCACTAGTGGAGGAACTGAATCAGATAATTCTTCAATATACAGTACTGCCATTGCACAAATGAATATTGGCAAACATATTATTACAAGCTCAATCGAACATCATGCAGTTCTTAATGCTTGTGAATTTTTAGAAGAAAATTTTGATTTTACAATCTCATACTTACCAGTAAATAACCAAGGAATTATTAATTTAGAATCGCTTAAATCGCAATTAACACCAAAAACTTCCCTAGTGAGCATTATGTTAGCAAATAATGAAATAGGTACAATCCAACCAATACATGAAATTACAAAAATAATCAGAGATTACTCTGAAAATAATAATACATCAATAATGATACATACCGATGCAGTTCAAGCACCTGGATATATAAACTTAAATGTCAAAGATCTCGATGTTGATCTTTTGAGCCTTTCATCTCACAAATTTTATGGACCTAAAGGTTGTGGAATATTATATGTCAAAAGAGGAACGCCATTCACGCCTATTACTGTTGGAGGAAATCAAGAAAGACAAAGACGAGCTGGAACAGAAAATGTCTCTGGTATAGTTGGTACAGCAAAAGCTTTAGAACTTGCTGAATTGGAACGAAATGAAATCACAAAAAAAACCATCAAACTTCGGGATAAATTAATATCGGGCATATTAAACAATATTGAAAATGTAACATTAAACGGGCATCCTACACAACGTCTAGCTAATAATGCACACTTTTCTTTTCAAGATATTGAGGGCGAATCAATATTACTGAGTTTAGACCTAGAAGGTATAGCTGCTTCAAGTGGTAGTGCTTGCACTTCCGCTTCATTGGAGCCTTCACATGTCTTAAAATCTATTGGGTTAACGGATGAAATAGCACAATCTTCTGTTAGAATGACACTAGGGAAGAATACTACTGAAAAAGAAATAGATTTAGTGTTGGAAACTCTTCCTAAAATAATTGCAAGATTAAGATCAATGCCAACACTTTCTAATGTATTATAATTTAGGATAAACAAAATGAAACATTATGCTCTATATATTATGATTTTCTTGTTGCTTGTTGGGGTTGGATGCGATTCTACTGCAAAAGCTACAGATTGGCACTTTGGTGATGCTTTAGCTGCCAGAGTTAAACAAATAAAATCTACGGACAAGATAATTTATATGTCTTCCGGAAATCAATATATAATCGAACCTAGTCAGTCAGATAGGCAATTAACCGTTGCGCAATTACAGTTTATGAATAAAGAAGCAAGCACCTTATTAATGACTGTGAATAGAGATACTATAACTCTCAGAGATAATGACTATGTAGACTACTTACCTCTAAATCCTTTTGAAAATAGAAAAATACTTTCTGAAAAACAATCAGTTAGTGAATTTTCACCATTTTTATGGGCTGATGGATCTAATAAAGCGCCGATTATAGAATTACCAACGAAATGCGGCAATGCAGAAAACTGTGAAATAGTCGGATGGGTAGTATTTGAAACACCAAAGTCCATAACATATAACGAATTGATTTTTGATAGTGCTGATACTATTCATATGAGATTTCCCGTTGATTAACTTCATGCTACAATTTAACACAGATTGCTCATATGATTTGCCTGTGATATAATTGTGCTTCTTTGTCGAAAGAATCCTAAAAATAATACGAAAAATAATATAAATATATGCAAGAAAATAAAACAGTTGGATTACAATCCTTATTAGAATCAGGAGTACATTTTGGTCACCAAACAAGAAAATGGGACCCCAGAATGGAAAAGTACATTTTTACAGTCAAGGATGATATCCATATACTAGACTTATATAAAAGTGCTGAATTACTTGATGAAGCTAAGAGTTTCGTTGAAAGAATAGCAGCAAATGGTGGCAAACTATTATTTGTTGGAACAAAACGCCAAGCACAACAAAGTGTAATTGATGCAGCAAATGCAACCAAGGGTTATTTTATTGACTATCGCTGGCTTGGAGGCACATTTACTAACTTCACCACTATACAGAAAAGAATAGAGTATTTGATAAATACTGAAGAAAAACGTGCTAAGAATCAATTAAATCATCTGCCTAAGAAAGAACTTCAAAAAGTTGATGACAAATTAGCTAAATTAAACAAGTATCTTGGTGGCGTAAAAGAAATGATGAAACTGCCTGATGCTATTTTTGTTGTCGATATTGGTAAAGAAAATATAGCTATTCAAGAAGCTAGAAAATTAAAAATTCCAATAATTGGAATTGTTGATACTGACTGTAACCCAGAATTAGTGGATTATCCAATTCCAGGTAATGATGATTCGATAAAGTCTGTGCGTTTTTTGATTAATGAAATCGTTGATTCCTATACTAATGGTGCAAATAGTTTTCAAGCAGAATTTGTGGAACAACTAACAGCTGCTGAAGAAGCTACCACTTCGACTGAAGAACCTACCACAGAAGTTCCAACAGCTGAAACTGAAGAAGCTACCACTTCGACTGAAGAACCTACCACAGAAGTTCCAACAGCTGAAACTGAAGAAACTCCCCTTTCCACTGAAGAACCTACCACAGAAGTTCCAACAGCTGAAACTGAAGAAACTCCCCTTTCCACTGAAGAAACAGCCACAGAAGAACCAAATACCGAAAAACCTGAGGAATAATGTCTTGGAAATAACTACTGATATGATAAAAAGTCTCCGAGAGGAAACCAGTGCTGGAGTAATGGATTGCAAAAAAGCACTAGAAGAAGCAAATGGAGACCTGACCGCAGCAATATCATTACTACGTGAGAAGGGTATTGCAAATGCTGCAAAAAAAACTGACCGAGCAACCAATGAGGGAATTATAGAATCATATATTCATGGTAATTCGAAGGTTGGTGCTATGGTAGAATTAGTATGTGAAACAGATTTTGTAGCTAGAATGGATGAATTCAAAGAACTTGCTCATAATTTGGCAATGCAAGTAGCTGCTATGAATCCTCAATATCTAGATGAAAATGAAATAGAAGAAAAATCTACAAATGATGATGAGTTACTTTTAATGAAACAAGCCTTTATTAAAGATTCTTCAAAAAATATTAGCGATTTGGTTACTGACTTAGCATCTAAAGTTGGAGAAAATATCAAGGTAAAACGCTTTTCAAGATTTGAATTAGGTAACTAATTAAAACCTACTAGGAGCATACCATTAAAGATTCTGATTATAACAGGGTTTTGGTAAAACTTAGCGGAGAGTCTCTAAAAGGAGACTCCAGTCTAGGTATTGATTATGAATCTTTAAATTATCTTGCAAACGAATTCAAAGAAGCTACAAAACTTGGTGTACAAATTGCCGTAGTTATAGGTGGTGGAAATTTCTGGAGAGGACACGAGTGGGAATCATTAGGAATGGATAGGGCTACAGCTGATTATACTGGAATGCTTGCAACACTAATGAACGCACTAGCTCTCCAAGATGCTCTAGAAAAACATGGGATGCCCGTGAGAACGATGTCAGCACTAGAAGTACAAGCAGTCGCTGAGACATATATCAGAAGAAAAGCAACAAGTCACTTGAATAAAAAAAGAATAGTAATATTTGGTGCTGGTATTGGAGATCCATATATGACAACAGATACTGCTGCTGCATTAAGATCCATTGAAATAGGTGCTGATATTTTATGTATGTCAAAAAATCAAGTAGACGGAGTCTATGATAGTGATCCTCATAATAATCCAAATGCAAAAAAATTCGACAACTTAGAATATATTGATGCTATTAATTTACGACTAAAAATTATGGATGGTACTGCATTATCTCTATGTATGGAAAATGACTTACCTATAGTAGTCTTCGACTTATTTAAACCAGGAAATCTCACTAAAGTTTTATCAGGCACAAAAATAGGTACTACTATTTCTAATTCAAAAACTAAAAATATTTAAGTATTTAGGGTATAGATATGAGTGAACAATTATTAAACGAAACTGATTCTAAAATGAATAAAACTATAGAAGCTTTAAAAAAAGATTATTCTGCAGTCAGAACAGGAAAAGCCTCGAGTACCTTAGTTGAAAATATCAATGTAGAATACTACGGATCAAACACCCCTCTATCAAACCTAGCTACTATAAGTGTTCCCGAAGCACAATTGATTGTAATCCAACCCTGGGATAAACAAGCAATTATTGCCATTGAAAAAGGATTGCAAAAATCTGAGATGGGATTCAATCCAGCAAACGACGGATCAGTCATCAGAATTCCTATTCCATCTTTAACTGAAGAAAGAAGAAAAGAACTGGTAAAAATAGTAAAAAAACAATCAGAAGATTATAAAATTTCAATCAGAAATACTAGAAGAGAGTTTGTTGATCAAATAAAAAATCTTGAGAAAAATAAAGAAATCTCACAGGATGAATTACATAGATATCAAGAACAAGTTCAAAAAACAACTGATAATCATATTAGTGAAATAGACAATATTACTGTGCAAAAAGAAAAAGAAATTATGGAAATATGATCAATGAAGATATTAGACAATCTGATATTACATCTTTAGATATTATTCAAGATTTTCAATTAATTGAAAATATCCCTAATCATATAGCAATAATAATGGATGGCAATGGCAGATGGGCTATAAATAAAAATCTTCCACGAATTGAAGGTCATAAAGCAGGAATAAAAGCTATATTTCCTCTTGTTGATATAATTATTAATACCCCAATAAAGTATTTAACCTTATATGCATTTTCAACAGAAAATTGGAATAGGCCTAAAACAGAGGTTAATGGCTTAATGGCATTACTCGAAGAAGCTATTACGAAAGAAACTGATTCTGTTCATGATAAAAACATTAAAATAAACTATATAGGCAATACAAAAAGACTTTCTTCAAATTTACAAAAAATGATTGATAACTCTATAGATATTACCCAAAATAATACAGGACTTACGTGTAATATTGCATTGGATTACGGTGGCAGAGAAGAAATTATACGGGCAATAAAAAATATTATTGACGATAATATAAACAGCAAAGATATCAACGAGAAACTAATTAATAAATATCTATATACTGCTGATATTCCCGATCCTGACTTAATTATTAGAACTGCAGGAGAACAAAGAATAAGTAATTTTTTACCTTGGCAATCTGTTTATAGTGAATATTATTCAACGAAAATATTTTGGCCTGATTTTAAACCTGATGATTTATTAGAAGCTGTCAAATCCTATAATACAAGAAAGAGAAAATACGGAAAATTATAAATGAAAGACAATCGATTTCTCACTCGTATGATGTCTGCAATGGTTGTTTTGCCAATTTTCTTTGGTTCAATTTTTCTTGGACATCCATTTTTGTTAATTTTTGTAACATTTATAGCAATGTTGGCAATATTTGAATTCATCAAATTAGTTAAAATATCCCATCTGTTAATTCAAATTATATTAATAGTGTTAGCCCCAGTGATATTAATTCCGTCATCTATACTTTCCATTTCTAATAATTATGTTACTAATATTTTTCTGATCTCTGCTTTAATATCAGGAATTTATATACCTTTATTCAAATTAAATATTAATAATCAAATAAAACTTGGTCTATATGGATTTATCGGTTTGATCTACATAACTGGAGCCATCTTATCTGGGTTACACATATACAATAATTTTGAAATTAGCCTCATTATTATCATAATGATTGGTATATTCATAACAGATACTTCAGCTTTTATTGTAGGAGTTCAAGTAGGAAAGCACCCATTAGCCAAAAGGATTAGTCCAAATAAAACTATTGAAGGAAGTGTCGGCTCATTTATTGTAACAACACTATTTTTCATATTTATTTATTCTCAAGATTTTGCTATTTTTACCAATATACTAACTACAATACTATTTTCTATAGTGTTAAACATTAGTGCTCAATTTGGAGATATAATTATCTCAACATTAAAAAGAAAAGCTAACGTAAAAAATACTGGCGTAATTATGCCTGGACATGGTGGGTGTTTAGATAGGATAGACTCTATTTTATTAAGCCTAATTACAACTAATGTTTTTCTTTGGAGTATTATATGAAAAATATAGTTATATTAGGTTCGACTGGTTCTGTAGGTATTCAAACCTTAGATATTGTTAGAGCTTTCTCAGACGAACTAAATGTCATTGGTTTAGTTGCAAATAATAATATCCAACTTCTAAATGAACAAATTACTGAATTTAAACCTGATTTTATTAACTGTAATGAGCAATTAATAAATTCTATAGGAAAACAAGGAGCTAAACAGGAAAATACTATTAATATTATATCGAATCCCATAGTAGATATAGTTGTTGTAGCTACACCAAGTTTATATAGTTTAGAAGAAACCTTGGAAGCATTGAAAATTGGAAAAGTAGTTGCTTTAGCCAGTAAAGAAATTATAGTAAGTGCTCAATCTTTATTGGAAGAAGTTAAAGATGTTAGAAAAAACATATTGCCTATAGATAGTGAACCCAGTGCAATTTGGCAATGCATTGAAAAAGAATCTAATATAGAAAGAATAATTATAACTGCTTCCGGAGGATCTTTAAGGAATATATCTTCAGATCTATATGAAAAAGTAACACCAGAACAAGTTTTAAATCATCCTGTCTGGTCTATGGGCAGTAAAATTACTGTTGATTCTGCAACATTTGCAAATAAAGCTTTTGAAGTTATCGAAGCTAAATGGCTATTTGATATTCCATATGAAAAAATATCTATTTTGGTACATCCACAAAGCATCATCCACTCGATAGTTGAATTCACTGACGGATCGATGAAAGCACAATTAGCCAACCCTGATATGAGACTACCCATTCAGCATGCGTTACTCTACCCAGAAAGAAAATCAAGTAATCTTATATCACCTTTAGATTTAGCTAAAATTGGGAAATTAGAATTCAACCAAGTAGATCATCATAAATATCCATGTTTCCAATTAATTCTTGATGCTGCAAAACTAGGAAAATCCTTCCCAACAGTAATTTGTGCAACAGATGATATTTTAGTTAATGCTTTCATAAATAATCAGATTAAATACACTGATATACCTAAATATCTTGAAAAAATCATTAATCAACATAAACCATCTATAATAACTAGAGAATCAATTCTAGAAATTACAAAAGAAACCAAGTATAAAACACTCGAATTGATAAATAATAAATTATGAATATAGCAATCTTTATAATATCTTTAGCAATTATTGTACTTCTTCATGAACTTGGCCATTTCATTGCTGGAAAATATTTTAAAGTCAAAGTTGAAGAATTCGGTATTGGATTTCCACCCAGAATAATAAGATTAAAGCATAAGGAAACAATCTATAGTATTAATGCTATACCCCTAGGTGGATTTGTAAAATTTGCAGGTGAGGATAATCCGAATGATTTTCAAAGTCTTGAAAGTAAACCTGCGTATCAAAGATTTATTATTATCGCAGTTGGCCCTTTCATAAATTTAGTCTTAGCTATTTTGTTATTCTCTTCTATTTACATGATACCTAGAGATGCAATTCACGGGAATATAACAATAAATTCTGTATCAGAAAACTCTCCAGCAGAAATAGCAGGAATATTACCTGGTGATGTAATTACACTTATTGATAATGAAAAAATTAAAAGTCCGTATCAAGTAGAATATCTCCTGAATTATCATCAAAATAATTATCTCAAATGGGAGATAACTCGCGGGAATAAAAGTGTACCTATTCAAATAAAACCGATTTATGATAATACTCAAAAAAAATATATCGCTGGTATAAATCTTGAAATTGTAGACCCTTATAAAGTATCAATTAGTTATAATTTATTACAATCTATTCAAAAGGGAACTACAACAATGATTGATTTTCTAGTTATGACTAAAAATGAAATTAGTAGCGCAATTTCAGGTACAAAACCTTTAGTTATTGCGGGTCCAATCGGAATGGCTCAAGCGTATCAAGAATTAAACACACAAAACAATTTTTCTTTAAAGCAACAAATTTTATTCACAATTAATCTAATGGCGGTAATAAATCTAACATTAGCAATCTTTAATTTTCTCCCTATACCAGCTTTGGATGGTGGAAGGTTATTGTTTATACTTATAGAGATGATACGTGGCGGAAAAAAAATATCAATTATGACAGAACGCTTGATACATGTGACAGGATTCTTTACACTAATTATGTTAGCAATAATTGTAAGTTGGACAGATATAATGAGAATCTTTAATGGTGAAAGTATTTTATAAATAGATTTGGAGTAATATGAGTCGAAGAATTACTAAACCTGTATATATAGGAACACAAAAAGTTGGTGGTACCGCACCAATTTCTGTCCAATCGATGACTAAAACAGATACAAGAGATATTAAAAGTACTGTTAATCAAATAAATGAGCTTGAAGAATATGGTTGTGAAATAATTCGTTGTGCTGTACCTGATATGGAAGCTGCTAAGGCTCTTAAAGAAATAAAAAAGTCAATCAGTATCCCATTAGTTGCCGATATTCATTTTCATCATGAACTTGCACTAGAATCAATTCGATCTGGTGTTGATTGTTTAAGACTCAATCCAGGAAATATACGTGATAGTGAAAAAGTAAAAGAAGTAGTAACTTTAGCTAAGGAACGAGATATTCCTATACGTATTGGAGTTAACTTTGGTAGTCTTCCCCCGGTAGGACAGATAGGTCAAACACGATCATCGTCTCGAGGAAAAGATGGAGTAAATCTTTTACCAAAATCGAGCAAAGTTGATCCCGACAAATATACTGCAGTCGACCATATGGTAGATACGGCATTATGGGAAATAAGTATACTTGAATCATTAAATTTTGAACAAATAAAAATATCTCTAAAAGCATTTGAAGTTGATACGACAATAGAAGCTTACCGAAGATTAGCTAAACTTGTTCCATATCCCTTCCACTTAGGAATTACTGAAGCAGGAACAGCAAAATCTGGAAGTATTCGTAGTGCTATAGGTTTAGGTATTTTATTGTATGAAGGTATTGGAGATACAATAAGGGTTTCATTAAGTGATGATTCAAAAGAAGAAATTATTACAGGTTATGAAATTCTAAAATCATTAAATCTAAGAACAAAGGGTACCACTCTTGTTGCCTGCCCCTCATGTGGACGAGCAGATATAAATGTTAAAAAATTAGCAAATATGGTTGACGATGCTTTGAAACACGTTGATAAAAATATTAAAGTTGCCGTAATGGGTTGTGAGGTAAATGGTCCAGGTGAAGCAAAAGATGCTGATATAGGAATTGCTGGTGGTGTAGGCAAAGCTATTATATTCAAAAAAGGTGTTAAATCAAGAGTTGTTGATGAATCAGAAATGTTTGAAGCTCTTATAGAAGAAATCAACAATTTAGAAGTAGAAGAATCTAGCTTATAGAAATTAAATACTCTTCTAATTTATCTAGTTCTACTAAAAAGGATTCTGTTTCTTTTCTTAGCTTTATTTCGACTGAATTGTTTTTTAAACTTCTTGAAGATATAACCATTCTTATTGGAAACCCCATTAAATCTGCGTCTGCAAGTTTAACTCCTGCACTTTCATCTCTATCATCAAATATTACTTCATAATCCTTATCATTTAAATTGCTATATATTTGATTGCAAGATTCAGCAACCATATCATCATTCAAATTTATGCCTACTAAATGGATTTGATATGGTGATATTTCAGGAGGAAAAATTATTCCTTTCTCATCATGATTTTGTTCAATTGCTGCTGCTAATACTCGTCCAACACCAATACCATAGCAACCCATTAAAATAGGTCTCTGTGAACCATTTTCATCAGTATAATAAGCTCCCAAACTTTCAGAATAAGATGTGCCTAATTTAAAAACATGTCCTACTTCTACGCCCTTTGTAGTATTTAGGACATTACCACATTCGCTACATTTATACCCAGCATCTGCTAATGCTAAATCATAAAATTCATCGATTGTTAAATCTCTTGAAATATTTACATTACAATAATGAGAATCAGTCTTATTAGCACCAGATATATAATTGTTTCCTTCTTGTAATGAATTATCATATAAAAGATGAATCTTAGTTTTACTCTGTAAACCAACTGGTGAAATAAAACCAGGTAATAAACCAGAATCTATTAATTCATCGTCATTAGCTAAACGTAAGTCTTTTCCTTTAAAAATATTACTTAATTTGATTTCATTAATTTCTAAATCACCTCTGATTGATACCATAACTAATTCATCTTCAATTATATAGAGCAGAGATTTAATAGTTTTTGTTGTATCACAATTAAAAAACTTTGATACTTCTTCAATTGTCTTTACTGAAGGTGTATTAACTTCTTTGAGATTTAATATTTCTTCTATTGGTAATTCTTTGTGTGAAAATACAGCCTTTTCACTATTAGCTACATATTCGCACGAATCACAATATATTATTGTATCTTCTCCTACATCCGTTGTAAGAATAAATTCCTGTGAATCTTTACCTCCTATTGCCCCACTATCGGCCTGAACAACCAATACAGGTAATCCACATTTCTGAAAAATACTTTTATAAACTTCCACCATTTGATCATAACGTTTATCTAATCCATTCTGATCGATATCAAAAGAATAGGCATCTTTCATGTGAAATTCACGTCCTCTTAAAAGTCCTGCTCTAGGTCGCGCTTCATCTCTGAATTTTACCTGAATTTGATATAAATTTAACGGTAGATCTCTATAGGACTCAACATTACTTTTTACCATTTGTGTGATTACTTCTTCATGAGTTGGTCCTAAAACTAATTCTCTTTCACGTCTATCTTTAAGTTGAAAAAGTACAGGGCCATATGATTCTTTTCGATTAGATTTTTCCCAAAGATCAACTGGTTGTAAAGCAGGCATATGCACTTCTTGTGCGCCAGATTTGTTTAATTCATTCCTAATAATATTTTCTATCTTTCTAAAAGCCTTATAAGCTATAGGCATATACGCATACACTCCAGCTGCAATTTGAAGTATAAACCCTGCTCTTAACATTAATCTATGACTAATACTTTCAGCATTTGTGGATATATTTTTTTGTGTTTTACCAAATAAGTTTGAAAATTTCATATTTTCCTCTATGTTCTAGGCAATCCTAATCCTCGCATAGCAATGATATTTCTTTGAATTTCCGAAGTGCCTGCGGCGATTGTGGAAGAAATACCACCATACCAAGATCTCAAAACTTTACCTTGTATTGGTGAATAACTTGATGTGTAATCAACACCACCATACATCCCTAATATCTCTAACATGGCTTGGGAATTACGTTTTGTAGTTTCTGCACCAAAAGCTTTTGAAATAGATGCCTCTTTATTTGGTACTAACCCTTTGCTTTGCATCCATGCGATATTGTAAGCTAAATATCTACCTACTTCTACTTCAATAAACATATCTGCTATTCTGTTTCTCAACAATGAATTACTTAAATTGTTACTAGTATCATTATTAGTTTTAATGTAATCCAAAAAATCATGGATTATTGAATAATTGCTAGCAACTCTTTCTATACCAGATCTCTCAAAATCAAGGTTTTGAGCTACAACATACCATCCTTGATCTAATTCACCAACAATATTACTTTTAGGGACTCTAACATTATCAAAAGTAATATTACTGAACCCTCCGATTCTTGCCATATTTTGAATAGGATCAATAGTAACACCAGGACTATCTAATTCTACTAAAAACACCGTTATCCCCTTATGTTTTGGAACCTCATGGTTTGTTCTGGCTGCTAACCAAATTAATTCAGAGTGGATAGCTCCACTATTCCAAGTTTTGACACCATTAATAATAAAATCATCACCATCTTCGTCTGCGCGAGTCTGTAATGAAGCTAGATCGGAACCTGTATTTGGTTCACTATAACCAATACAAATACTCATTTCACCTTTTGCAATACTTGGAATAATACGTTTTTTTTGTTCATCAGTTCCATTGATTATAATACTTGGTGCCATTTGGTTTTCTGCAGTTAAATGGTAACCAATAGGCGCACCTCTCATCACCATCTCCTCACGATAAATAACATATTCCATAATTCCCATACCAGCACCGCCAAAATTTTCTGGCCATTGCATACCAATCCATCCATTTTTTGCTAGCATTTTAGTAAACTCTTTGGAAACACCAACACCTGCCACATCATATAAGACATTTTTATATTCAGAAGTCAAATTAGTCTCTAAAAATTGGCCTATATCTACTCTTAACTTTTCTTGTTCGGGCGTAAAGCTAAAATCCATGAAAACCTCATTTAATTTGATATTAAATCATATATAAATCTATTGTACATTTAAACATCGATTGATAATTAAAATCTCCCATGTTATAATTTACTACAAAATTTAATTGTTGGCATCATAGATGCCGAAAATTTACGAAAAGTGGGACTTGTCCGACTTTTTTTTTTAATAAATTTAGGAATGTAAAATGAAAAGCGATTTTTTAATAGCATTAACGCAACTAGCTGCTGAAAGAAATTTACCTAGAAATACTGTTATTTCAGCAATAGAATTAGCACTTGCAGCAGCTTATAAAAAAGACAATTTTGACCCTGATCAAAATATTTCAGTTACTATGGACCCTGGTAGTGGAGATGTAACTGTATATGTTTTAAAGCAAGTTGTAGAAACTGTTGAAAATGATTTGATTGAGATTTCTTTGGAAGAGGCTAAAAAAATTATTCCTAGCTCAGAAATTGATGACACAATGAAAATCGATTCACATCTTTATAATGCTGGTCGAATTGCGGCACAAACAGCTAAGCAAGTTGTTATGCAAAAATTACGAGAGGCTGAGAGAGATTTAATTTTTGAAGAATATGCTGAAAAATTTGATAATGTAGTTACAGGAAATATAACAAAATTAGAACCAGGTGGCGTTACTGTTGACTTAGGCAGAACAGAAGCATATATGCCAGATAGAGAAAAAGTAAATTCAGAAAGATATAGAGTAAATCAGAAACTTAAATTCTATATTCTTGAAGTTAACAAAGGTACAAGAAATCCTGAAATAATTATATCAAGAGCCCACAAGGACTTGTTAAGAAAGTTATTTGAAGTTGAAATTCCCGAAATCAGTAATAAGGTTGTGGAAATCAAATCAATATCTCGAGAACCTGGTTCTCGAAGTAAAATAGCAGTATGGACAGATCAAGAAGGTGTTGACGCTGTTGGTTCATGCGTAGGTTTACGTGGGATCCGTATACAAAATATTGTTAATGAACTTCAAGGCGAAAAAATTGATATAGTCCAATGGAATTCTGATCCGAAAGTATTTATCGCAAATTCATTAAACCCTTCTCAAGTTTTAAATGTAAATTTGGACTATGATAATGAAAATGCGATTGTAGCAGTACAAGATAAACAATTATCCCTTGCCATAGGTAAAGAAGGACAAAATGCTCGTCTTGCAGCAAAACTTACAGGGTGGAAAATTGATATCATCAGTGGAAGTGAAGCAGAGCAAATGGAATTAAATAAGGAACCAGAGAAAACTGTAGTAGAATCCGATAATACTATTGTTAAAACGGAACCTGAAACAGACAATAATGAAATTCAAACTGAACAACAGGAAGTAGTAACAGAAGAAAGTATTGAACCAGAGAAAGCTGCGGAGCCTGTAGCATCTGTTAATATAGATACTTCAACCCCAGAACCAGAAGATACAGAAAAATCAGAGGTTGATTTAGCTTTGGATAGGGGAGAAATAAGTATAGAAGAAGCATTAGCTAATCTAGAAATAAATGAATCTACAACAGATACAAAAGATGATTCAGAAGAGACTGAAAGTATTTCACTTTCAGATGACATTTGGCAAATACCTCAATTAGCTGGTTCTAACGATGCACCGCAAATACGATTTGCTGAAGATATTATTGAAACTCAAGGTAGAGATCAGGGTGGAAGAAAATCAAGAAAAACACGAAATACAAAAAATAAAAAAGGGCCAACCACAAATAATCGAAATTCTAAATAAAAGTGAAATATGTACCAAACAAAACATATACCGATAAGATCTTGTATAGGTTGTGGGGTAAAAGGACCTCAAAAAGATTTTGTAAAAATAGTAAGATCAAAGCATAATAGCGTTAGTATAAAATTAAATAATATCAATGATAAATCTGAGGGAAGAAGTGTCTACATATGTAGATCTTTTGACTGCTGGACAGAAGCTAAAAAAAAGGGGAAGATAGATCGAAATATAAAAGCTAATTTGTCTGAAAAAGACATGCTCATTATAAGTGAGTATATGGCTAATTATAGGTAGTGAAAATTATGGCAGAAACTGGCTCAGTACAAGAAAAACAAACAAACACCAAAACACTTGAAATAGAACCTACTACAACGGTTGCAGATCTTGCTGCCATGCTCAATTACAATCCAATAGATTTGATGAAACAGTTAATGCGATTGGGAATCATGGCAAATATAAATGCTATGTTAGATTATGAAATAGTAGAAAAAATTGCTGCAGCTTTTGGATATAACATAGTTGAAAAACAAAATATCGATCCTTCTCCACTAATTGAATCAGAGAAAGAAACTACTGAAGAAAATTCCTCTGCACAAATAGAAAGAGCTCCGATAATCACAATTTTAGGCCACGTAGATCACGGTAAAACAAGTGTATTGGATTCAATACGAAAAAGTCATATAGCTGAAAAGGAAACAGGCGGTATAACGCAACATATTGGGGCTTATCAAATAACATATAATGATAAACCAATTACATTTATTGATACACCAGGCCATGCTGCATTTACTGCTATGAGAGCACGTGGTGCTGAAATAACTGATATCGCTGTTCTTGTAGTTGCTGCCGATGACGGTATAATGCCTCAAACATTGGAAGCAATAGATCATGCAAAAGCTGCAAAAGTTCCAATAGTTGTAGCAATAAATAAATGTGATCTTGAAAATAGCGATCCAGACCGAATTAAAAGACAATTAGCAGAAAATGATTTACTTGTTGAAGACTGGGGTGGAGATATAATCTGTGTTCAAGTTTCGGCCAAAACAGGTATGGGATTGGATAGTTTATTAGAAAACCTCTTATTGTTATCTGAAGTTTCAGAATTAAAAGCAAATCCAGATAAACAGGCAACAGGTGTAGTGATTGAATCAAAATTAGATAAAAATAGAGGTCCAATCGCAACGTTACTAGTTCAGTCAGGTACTTTAAATATAGGAGAAAAACTTTTCACTAATTCTACTGAAGGTAGAATTAAATCCATGTTTAACTACAATGGTGAAAAAATTGATCTAGCCCCACCTTCGTACCCAGTTGAAGTTATGGGAATAAATAAACCACCTTTAGCAGGAGAAGTATTTATGGTTGCTTCAACAGAAAAAGAAGCAGAAGAACTTCTTGAATCGAGAAAAAAATCAAGATCAAAACTATCCGAATATAATGTTGTAGAAAATGCTATCTCAATCAATAATGAACAAAAAATCAAGGAAATTCCATTAATAATAAAAACTGATGTTCAAGGCTCTGCTGAAGCAATTAGAGATTCCTTGGTTAAACTCAATAATGATATTGCTAAAGTTAATATCATTCATTCTTCAAGTGGATTTATTACCGAAACAGATTTATTACTTGCTTCAACCACGAATGCTATAGTTATAGGATTTAGAACAAGCCTTGCACAAAGTGCTAAACAAATAGCAGATTCAATGAATTTATCAATAAAATTCTATGAGATTATATATGAACTCATTGAATATATTGAAAATATCATCATTGGTTCAGAAGAAGTTGAAGAAGAAGATAGTATTGACGGACATGCAACAATAAGAGCTATATTTTCACGCAGTAAAAAATCTAAAATTGCAGGTCTATACATATCTGATGGCAAAATTACACGATCTAGTATGGTAAGAGTAATACGAGACGGTACAGAAATACATGATGGGTCTATAACTACTCTTAGAAGATTCCAAGAAGATACCAGAGAAGTTGGTGCAGGTTTAGAATGTGGTATAACATTTGCCAACTTTGAAGAATTCGAAGAAGAAGATGTATTAATCATTCACAGCAAAAAATAAGTGTATACAATGGATGATCGTCGTATAAATAAAATTAATGACCTTCTACAAGAAGAATTAGGTTGGCTTATAACCACTGAATTAAAAGATCCGCGTTTATCCCTTTTGCTTACTGTAACGAAAGTAATCACAAATAAAGACCTTAAATCAGCAAAAATCATGGTTAGTGTTATGGGATCTTATGAAGAACAACAAGATGCTATCAAAGCTTTAAACGACGCCAGTGGATATATTCACAATGAATTGAAATCAAAAATTAGACTTCGATACCTACCTTATCTTAAATTTTTGCTAGATGATTCTATCGACAATCTTATTAATCTACCAAATACTGCAGATTAATTTCATAAAATTTCTGAATTCTCATGATTAGCGCAATCCTAAATATTGATAAAGATCCAGGAATAACATCAACCAAAGTTGATAAAGAAGTTAAAAAAATTACTGGAGCAAAGAAAATAGGCCACGTTGGTACACTCGACCCACTTGCTACTGGTGTGTTACCTATATTTATGGGACAAGCTACTAGATTGATTAGTTTGATGAATGATAAAAATAAAGAATATCTTTGTGATTTAGAATTGGGATTAATATCTGACACCTATGACCTTGAGGGAAAAATAACAAAAATTCAGAATAATGTATCGATTAGTACTGAATCATTATTTTCAGTAGTTTGCTCATTTATAGGTAATTCTTTTCAGGTTCCACCTAAATATAGTTCTGTGAAATATAAAGGAAAAAGATCATATAGCTTAGTTCGTAAAGGTATCGAATTTTCATTAGAGCCAAAATCAATTTATATCGAAGATATTAAAATTTTAGAAAATAATACGCCGTCTGTTACTTTATTAGTTAAATGTCACCAAGGTGTGTATATACGATCTCTTATCAATGATATTGGAGAACAATTAAAATGTGGAGCTGTGTTAACTAAATTAAGGAGAGTCAAAAGCGGTATATTCAATATAGATTCATCAGTTAGTATTAACCATTCAATTAATGATCACTGGAAAAAACATACAATACCTATAGATAATCTTATTGATTATATGCCCAGATTAAATACAAGCAACGATGAGAAATATAAACTAATAACAGGTCAACCTACAAACATAAGCGATTCAGAAATAATAACTGATCAAGAACTTGTAAGGTGCTACGATAGAGAAAATACGTTCATTGGTATAGCTAAATATGATAAAACTAACAATTTTTATCTGCCTCACAAAATATTCCACCAAGTAGTAAAATAAGTAATAATGTTTCGTTTTTGTTAAATAATAGATAAATTAGGGGTTTAATACCCAGAAAACTTGACAATGTGGCTATTCATATTGTCTACTTAATTAGATACGAGCTGTTCTTTATTTTTTTTAATTTACAAAAAGGTGGTATAGCTATGAAATTCTATAACTTAAAACTTAGAAAATCTGTTGAAGTTGACGACAAAGATGTTACTTTAGTAACTATGAAAAATGGCCGACCTGCCGCTAGGGCAGTTGCCACAGTTGATGGACAACAATACACTATGTTCAGAATCCTTGGTAAAGCAGAAGCTGACAAATTAAAATAGTTCTAAGGTAATTTAAGAATTTATAATAAATCAATTATAGCTTCTACAAGTTTTTGATTAGTGGAAGCTATAAAAGATTTTATTTTTTTATCACTTGATTCGGGTTTAAAAGAATATTCCAGTAATTTCTTTTCATCAGTTATTTCATAAGCACAGAAATTTTTTTGGGTTATAAATCCCAATCCAGGATTAACTTCTCCGTTTGGTTCATCAAACATCAAATAAATATCTACCAATCCTCTACCCATCCATGGATATATACACGAGCCACCATTAGGCCATATCCTTGGAGGGTTACTCAAACCATTTAAGCTTTTTAGAAGCTTTTGACTTTTTTCACTCCAAAGTAAAAAATAGTTTGGACTCATTGTATATGTAGCTAATACTAATCCAGATTGCAAATCGTTTTTTGGCTCCAATTCAACATCAATGAATTTATTATCCCCAAGATTACAATATTTAAATATTCCATCTTCAGAATAATAAAAATCTTCACGAATAAAATCTATAGCTGCAGCGCAAACTGGTTTCAATGTTATAGGATTATATATTGTTAGTACTGACCACCATTCTGCAGGTATTCCAGTTTTATATAATGATGTACCGTCAAATGGATCTACTGACATAATAAAGCTTACTTTTTCTTGAGGGTTAGTGATAAAGTGGCCATGTTCAGAATAAACTTCTATAGAGTAAGGTGTATTCTCTATATAGCTAATAATGTGATCTTCACAAATTTTATCAATCTCTAAAAATCTATCTTCTTTTGGATCACGCCCTGCAACATTCCCGATAACTTTTCTCCCTTTTCCTTTAGAAGACAAAGTTTTAACTATAATGTTTAATTCTTCATACATAGATAGAAATAATTCTAGCCAATTATATTTTTCACTCATAATTATTAATCTGTTTCGCTTTCTTGAACTAAATTAGGTTTTTTTGCAAATAATATCAAAAGCCCTCCAAAACCTGTTAATAAGCCACATATAATAAAAGGTATTATATAATCTCCAACTTGATCAAAATAATAGCCGAGAGCTATGGGGGTGATTATACCAGTTAAACTTGTAATAAAACTTCCTACACCCATAATTTTACCGAAATTTGCTCTACCAAAATATTCTCCTCTAATAGCAACTATTGCTGGACCTCTACCTCCATGCCCTATTGCAAAAGTAATTGCAAATAAATATGCCATCATAATTGCTGTTGAGGAATTTTCTGATACATCTGGGATCAATCCAAGAAAAACTACCCCTAACCCTTGAATTGCACAAAAGATCCAAATTGCATGTCTTTTATCGATCAAATCTCCTATAAAACTACCAAATACACGCATTAATATCTCAATAAAACCATATATAGCAAATACCGTGGATGCTATTGCTATAGAGAAACCAGCATCTGTAAGTCTTATTAGGCCGTGAACATAAACAGCGTGTGTCGTAAATCCATTTAAAGCATGAACACTTGGAATTATCCAAAAAGCTGAAGTTTTCATTGCTTGTTTTAATGAAAAATCATCTTCGATAGAAACAGATTGACTATTTATAGATTCATTATCTAGAGAGCTACTATCTTCAATAACTTTTGGCTTTTTCATAACCTGGCTCAGTGGAACACAAACAATAAATGTTGCTGCTGCCAAAATATAGGCAGTAGTTCTCCAGTTATATATTTCAATTAAGATAGTAACTAAAGGTAAAAGTAGTGCTGCGCCTGCAGGAACCCCTGCCATTGCTATCCCAAGACCTGTATTCCGATGTTTTTTGAACCACCAATTAACTGATGTAGTAACTGGTATGAAGCTTCCAAGACCAACTCCAGCAGTAATTACTAGCAATGAAATATAAAACATTACAGGATTTTGGACCAGACCTAATATTACAAATCCAATGGATGTTATGACTCCACCAATTAAGATCATTGTATCTGGTCCAAACTTATCAGCTAAAAAGCCTTCAATTGGACCAAGAAAACTACCTTCAATTCTTACAACGGAAAAGGCGCCAGATATCAATGCTCTACTCCATCGAAATTCTTGTTCTAAAGCTATAAAAAATAACCCCATACATTGGGTATTAAGTCCTATAAGCAAACAAAGTAGAGCCATGCCAGAAAAAGCAACAAACCATGGCCTTAGATCATAAAATGATTTTGTAATCAACTACACCCCTAACTCACAATTACAACAAAAAGGAAATTTATTTTTCTTCTGGCTGTACTGCTGGTGCAGGATTTGGTATTCCATCTGTTAATGCATTTGGCATCATGACTTCTAATTGATCTAGAGTCCAAGGGGAATCACTATGTATTACTCTAGAAACGTGTCTAGGTGTATATAGAGTCATTGGAGGACCAGATGTTCCAATTACTTCACCTGTTATATTTTCTGCAGCATCAGTACATAAATATACAGCTTTAGGTGCATTTCTGTCAGGATGTCTTGGTTCCCATAATTCTTTTGTAGGTACAGTTCTTCGACTAGAGATACCTCTTTGTGCTCGTATTTCTAAAGCTGAATCAGGTATACTACCTGTCATCCTTGTATCTCCACCAGGGTATACAGCATTTACTGTAATATTAAATGGAGCTAATTCTCGCGAAAGGGATCGGACAAATCCTACTTGTCCTTCCTTTGCAGCAGCATAATTAGTTTGTCCAGAATTACCAAGTCCTGACCCAGAAGAAAATATTATAATTCTTCCAGACCTCTGTTCAATTAAGTGTGGTACTACTTGTTTAACGGTATTAAATGCACCATACAAATGTACGGATAGAACTGCATCCCATTCTTCTTCGGTCATATTAAAAACCATTCTGTCACGAAGAATACCTGCAACGTGCATTAATATATCTACCTGGCCAAAATTATCTATGGCAGCTTGTACAAGCTTCCCAGCACCCTCCATAGTTGCTATAGTGTCATAATTCGAAACTGCTATACCACCATTTTCCTTGATTTCTGATACTAATTCATCTGCTGGCCCAGTTGAAGCTCCAGATCCATCTACAGCTCCCCCAACATCATTAACCACAACAGACGCACCTTCTTCAGCAAGTAACCTACATACACCACGACCTATTCCTCCGCCGCCGCCAGTTACAATTGCCACTTTTCCTTCTAATCTATTTCCCATTTTCTAACTCCATTTCTATTGTTAGTATCATTACATCTTTCTACATATCAAAAGATATAATTCTTGGTACTAAATCATCTAATTCATCCATTGAAAAAACTTTTTCGTGATATATTGCTCTTTCGACTTCTGGGTTAGTATATAAATATATATCGCCACCTCGAACTCCAAATACATAACCATTAGCATTAGGAGATCCTTCGCCAGCTAAATAAGCAACTAATGGTGCTACATTAGCAGGGTCTTCCGCGGAATTATCATCTGACCAACCTATTCCAGGTTCTTTTAAACCTAATCCTGCTCTATCATCTGGAGTTGGATAAATTCCTGAAGTTCTGTATGAATCTACACTTCCAGGGAATAATCTAGTTTTTGCAACTGGAGAAACTGCATTACATGTAACTCCATATCTTCCCATATCTCTCGCTATTGTTCTTGTCATACCAACAATACCTTCTGTAGCTGCAGAATAGTTTGACATACCTATCTCGCCCAAACCGGCATCAGAAGTTAAGTTTACTATGCGGCCATATCTCTGTTGTCGGAATAAAATACATGCATATTTTGAAGTAGTAAAATATGATTTTAGAGAATTTTGAATTACTGCTTCAAAATCTTCAGGTCTCATATTAAAAATCATTTCGTCTCTTCTAACACCAACACTATTGACCAATATATCTAATTGACCATAGGTATCTACTGCTTTCTGTACTATAGCTTCTCCACCTGCCATCAATGAAACATCTTCATATGTTGCAACAGCTTTGCCACCTTTATCAGTAATTTCTTTTACTACTTGGTCCGCAAAAACTGGGGAACTTCCAGTACCATCAATTTCGCATCCTAAGTCATTCACAACAACTGAAGCTCCTTCTTCAGCTAATAATAAAGCTACTGCTCTTCCAATGCCTCTTCCTCCACCAGATACAACAGCTACCTGATCAGCAAATCTGCCAGACATTATGGACCCCCTTTTTGTTAATAATAATTAAAATTGCCAACGTATTATACAAAACAAATGTATGCATAACTACACAATAATAGTATTTATTGTGACTATAAATAAACATGATGTATAATGCTCCAAAGAATAATTATCAAATCAATATCGAAAATGGTTTAAGGAGTAAATCATAGACGGTAATATTACAATGGTCATACTTCTCGTAGTATCGCTCTTATTATCTGCCTTTTTTTCTGGATCTGAAGCTGCTTTCTTATCCCTTCAACGTGGAAGACTTGCAAAGCTTATTAAGGATAAAATTAGTGGTGCAGAAGAGATCGCGAGATTACTTGAACATCCTGAAAAACTACTTGCAACTGTACTTACGGGTAATAATATTGTTAACACTGCAGCAGCGTCTATTGGAACTGCCCTCGTAATTTCTATATTTCAACAAAGCGATATACCAAATTCTATCTCGGTATTGATTGCTACAGTTTTAATATCCATTTTGCTCCTAATATTTAGCGAAACTATACCCAAAACCATTGCAGTTCGTAACTCTGAGAAGGTAGCTCTACTAGCAGTTAAGGCGTTAAAAAAAGTATCCTATCTATTTTTTCCTTTTGTATGGTTTCTTGAAAAAATTAGTAAAATTACAGGGCGCTTATTTGGTATAAAAGATGCCTCAATAATTTCAGAAGAGGAAATATTAGCTTTAATTGATGAGAGACAGCAAATTGGGGAAGCTGATGCAAGTGAAGCACAAATGCTTGAACGTGTATTCAAATTTAATGATACGAAACTTTTTGAAGTAATGACTCCTAGAACTGAAATCATTGCTATAGATCAAACATCTACCTTAGAAACTTTTCTAGCAATTTATAAAAATCATACTCATTCCCGGTTTCCAATATACTTAGGAGACATTGAAAATATTACTGGAACAATTTCTGCTAAAGATATTCTTACAGGTTTGAGTGAAAAAACTATAACTGACAAATCAACAGTGGTTGATTTTCAAAGACCTGCATATTTTGTACCAGAAACAAAATTAGTTAGTGATTTATTCACTGAAATGCGATTATATGGATATAAAATCGCATTGTTAGCTGATGAATTTGGTGGATTAGCAGGACTAATTACTCTTGAAATGTTAATGGAAGAAATAGTTGGAAAAGTTGGCGAAGAGGGTCAATTAATCTCAAATGAAATTGAGGAATTAGGAGGAAACACTTTTCTTATAGATGGAGCTACACGTATTGAAGACATATCAGAAACTATTGACCTTACTATTCCAGATGGTGACTATGAAACCATTGCAGGTTTTGTGTTGTACAACTTAGGGAATATTCCTTCTGTAGGTGATTCATTTATGTATGAAAATTATCGTTTTGAAATTACCGAAATGAAAAATGTGCGAATTGAACAAATAAAAATTACCAAAACCAGAGTAATAAAAAATCTAAAATAATTCTAAATCAAGTGTGAGAATCTGGCATGAATATTGTTGAAGAAGTTCAAAATGTATTGTACCAAAGTAACTTTTTCTCTAATCCTAAACAAAAGTTAGTAGTAGCAGTTTCTGGTGGACCAGATTCTATGTGCCTATTGGATACGCTTATAAAAATTTCTGCCAATATTTCATTCCAAATTCATGTTGTTCATATTAACCATAAATTACGTAAAGATGAAAGTGATATGGATGAAGAATATGTGCGAAATTATTGTCAAAAGTTACAAATTTCATTTCATTCAGAATCTATCGATATACCAAAATTTTCAAAAACACTGAAACAATCAATAGAAACAACAGCAAGAACCAAAAGATATGAAAAGTTATTTCAATACTGCAAAAATATTGATTCTAATTTTCTTGTAACAGCACATAATGCAAATGATTTAGTAGAAACTGTCATTATGAACTTTACGAGGGGTAGCGGATTGCGAGGTCTAAAAGGAATCGTTTTAGAGCGAGAAATAGACGACATTAAATTAATTCGACCTTTAATTAATATTCAAAGAAAGGATATAGAAGTATACCTCAATCAAAATAGTATCAAACCCCGTATTGATTCTTCAAATGATGATATCCAATACATGAGAAATAATATCAGAAAAAACACACTACCTATATTAGAAAAAATAAATCCCGGTATACAGGAAAACTTACAGCACTTATCTAAAATCGCATTAGAAATTGACGATTATTTTCAAGAAAAAGTTAAACATCATTTGAATAAAATAATTATATCTTCAAATTTAGATAGTTTAAAAAATAAAGGCTTAATTATAGACCGAAATTACTTCAATAACTTAGAGAAAATAATACAAAGTTACTTAATCGATAAAATTTTTACCATGGTAACAAAGCCATCATCTAATCACCTAAGTTATCCGCTAATACAAAATGCAATGTACTTAATAAAAAATAAGTCTAGTAGAAAACTCAACCTACCACAAAATATAATTCTTGAAGTAGATTATACAACCGTTTCCTTTTATGAAAATAAAGAAAATACTATCAATTCAAATATAAATCCTTCGGCTATCAGACTAGATGGATCTGTTACGAAATTTGATAACTGGAAACTACATACAGAAAAAATTGAAAATATAGGATCTACACAGAAATTAGAACAAATTATTAAAACTGCTAAGGAAAAAAATTACGAAGGATATTTTGATTACGATACTATTGGAAATAGTTTGTTCATACGTTATAGAAATATAGGAGATAAGTTTGAACCAATCGGCTTGTCCGGCCATCAATCCCTAAAAAAATTTATGTCAAATCGTCATATTCCTATGTCTCAACGTAATACAACTCCACTAATTACAAATGGATCGAAAATATTATGGGTTATTCCCTATCAAACATCTCAATTTGCTAAGGTTACTCATAAGACTACAACAGTACTAAAAATCTCTGTGATTAACGTATGAGACGTTGATATTTTTCATTTCACTTTAGGAATTCCTAAAAACCTAAGGCGAAAAATACCTTTTAGATCTTCTATAATTGTTTTAATCACATTCACTCTTGAATCTTTATCATCAGTCCACTGAACTGGTATATTTGCAATTTCGAATCCAGATTTTTCTGCTATCAGTAATAATTCTGTATCAAAAAACCATTTATTATCTTTTATTAAAGGTAATATTTTTTTAGCTGTACTTGTACGTAATCCTTTGAAACCACACTGTGCATCATGAAATTTGTTGAAAAAAAATATCTTGAGTAAAAAATTATATCCTCTTGAAGTTAATTCTCTTTGAAAAGATCGATTAGAAACCTTTGAAGTTCTACTTAGTCTAGATCCTATAGCTATTTGATAATTTCCTTTTAAACTATTAATTAAAATTGGTAATGCTTCTAAACCAGTAGATAGGTCAACATCCATGTAACATACAATATCTGATTCACTTTTCGACCAAACAGTTTTTAGAGCTAGTCCCCTTCCTCTTTCAGGTATACGAACATACTGTATATTTTCATATATTGAGACCAATTGATTAGAAACCTCTGGAGTATCATCATTAGAACCATTATCAGCAATAACAATATTGCATTTATGATCGATATTATTCGAAATAAAGTTCTGCAATTTCTCTATACAAACAGGCAAAGCCTCCTGTTCATTGAGTACAGGAATAACAATATCTACTTTGACCATATAAATTAATCCTTAATTAATGGCTAAAATGCCTTACTCCAGAAGTGAAAAAAGATAGATTAAGCTTATTTGCAATTTCTATAGATTCAGAGTCTCTTATTGATCCTCCAGTATGAACCAAACAAGTAACACCATACTCTGCACAAACTTCTATTGTATCTGGAAATGGAATTAAAGCATCTGATGCAGCGACTGCTCCTAATGCATTATTTTTAGCTGCCTCTCCAGAAATCTTTGCACTTCCTACTCTGTTTGGCTGCCCAGCTCCCATTCCAACTAATACTCCATCTTTAACAAAAGTAATAGCATTAGATTTTACATGTTTGCAAACGATCCATGCAATTGTTAAATCTTCTAATTCTCTTTTTGAAGGTTTTCTTACACTAACAAGTTCAAATTCTTTTTCGATAGATAAATCGGTATCCTGAATAAGCATACCACCTCTTAGTGTTCTCATTGTTTGCCAATTATAATTGGTATCTACATTCGGTACTGTTAGTATTCTCAAGTCTTTAGATTTTTTCTTTAAATGATCTAAAGCATCTTTATCTATAGAAGAACAAACAACAATTTCATAAAACATTCTTATGCCATTATTCGGACTCAGCATTGTTCTTATTTTATCAGCGAATTTAATATCTATATTTTTATTTGTTGCTATAATTCCCCCATAAGCTGATATAGCGTCACCTTGAGTTAATGCTTTTTCAAATAAAATATCTAATTTTTCAGTACCAACTGCTAAACAACATGGATTAGTATGTTTGATGATAGCAATAGCATTGTCTGAATAATCATTAACCAAATTAAATGCAGCATCTGCGTCTAATAAATTAACATATGAAAGTTCTTTACCATGATGTTGAACAAATGAACCAAACCCTTGGTTAGGTAATTTTGTGGAATCTATTTTATAAAACGAACCTTTTTGATGTGGATTTTCACCATATCTCAAATCTGAAACTTTGGTTAAAGCTACTGTAAGAGTATCAGCAAAGTCATCATTATCTCTCAAATATTCTGAAATTAATGTATCGTAATGAGCTATATGCTGGAAAGCTTTGCCTGCTAAATATTTTCTTTCTTTAATACCAAATTCTTTAGTATTCCAATTACTTTGAAACAAACTATAATCTGATGGATCTACAAGAACAACCACATCCTGAAAATTTTTCGCAGCTGCTCGGAGTAATGTTGGTCCACCAATATCTATGTTCTCAATTATTTGATCGTCTGAAGCATTTATATCTGTAGCAACTGAATAAAAGGGATATAGATTAGTCACCACTAAATCAATATATTCTATTCCGTTATTTGACAAATCCTCATTATGAGAAACATTATCTCTTTTAGCTAATATTCCACCATGAATTTTTGGATGCAAGGTTTTTACTCTTCCATCGAGTATTTCAGGAGACCCTGTAACAGAATCTACTTTTGTTACTTGAAATCCATTATCTGATAAAAAGTTATATGTTCCACCAGTACTAATTAGTTCAAATTCGTTTTCAACTAAATATTTGGCTAAAATATCTAAATCTGTTTTATCATACACACTTAAAAGCGCTCTCAATTTTACTCCTTAAACATTTATTCTTTTACTTTACCTATAACCCAGCTATTTTCTATCTTATTTAATATATTAGGAACCTTGAATTGATCACAAATTAATACCATTCCAACACCCATATTAAACACTGACCACATTTCTTCTTCAGAAACATTTCCTTGAGTTTGTATTAATGTAAAGATACTTTCGGGTGTCCAAGAACCGTAATCTATACTTATATTTAATCCAGGAGGAATAACTCGCATTAAATTTTCGATTAAACCACCCCCTGTAATATGAGCCATTCCTACGATTTCACTTAATATAGGTTCTAACAAAGGATAATATGATCTATGTGGCCTAGTTAATACATCACCCAATGAGGTACCTAATTCATCATATGTTTTATTCAAAATATTGGGGTTATTATCAATATTGAATACTTTTCTTACTAATGAATATCCATTTGTATGCAAACCATTAGCAGGAATACCTATTAAAATATCGTCTTTCTTCACTTTTGCAGGTTCCAACAACAAATCTTTTTCAACAACTCCTACCAAAAAACCAGCAATATCAAATTGCCCTTTTAAGTAAACACCTGATAACTGTGCAGTTTCTCCTCCAATTAATACACAACCTGAATCTCTACAAGATTCAGCCATACCAGCAACCAAGCCTTCTGCTTGTTCGATTACAAGAGAATCAACAGCAATATAATCCAAGAAAAATAAAGGTTTTGCACCTGAAGTTAATACATCATTTATACAATGATTGACTATATCTTGACCAAGATTATGATATTTCTCAAGATAATTGCTTATAACTAACTTGGTTCCTACACCGTCTGTACTGGAAACTATCACTGGGTTTTTATAATCTTTTAATTCATAAAATCCACCAAATAATCCCAATGGACTAATAGTGTTCTCATTAAAAGTAGTCTTTACTATTGGTTCATATTTTTTTTTCACCTGGCGAGCTTTGTCTAAATCAACACCAGATTCTTTATATAGATGATGCATTCTAAATTCTTTCTAAATATACATAAGAACTATCGTTCTAGAATCATTTTATTAAGTTCAAGTTGAACTGGAATTGGATAATCTCCTGTAAAACATGCTGTGCAATGCGTATCTAAAGATCCATCAAAAGTTTCTAAACACTCATCTACTGTTAAATAGCACAAAGAATCTGCTCCAATAAATTCTCTTATTTCTGAAATGCTTTTCTGTGCTGCTATTAAATCAGATTTATTTGCCAAATCTACACCAAAGTGACAAGGATTAGTAATAGGAGGGGCACACACTCTTACATGGATTTCTTTAGCACCAGCACCTCTAAGCAATGAAAGTACCTGAGGTGTAGTTGTACCTCTTACAATACTATCATCCAAGACAACTACTCTTTTATTATTAACAACTTCAGCAAGGGTATTATACTTTAGTGAGGCTCCTAGTACTCTAAATCTTTGTTCAGGCTGTATAAATGTTCTACCCACATACCGATTTCTGATTAATCCATCGCTGTACTGTATTCCTGATTCGAAGGCATATCCAATAGCTGCAGGAATAGCAGAATCAGGAACTCCAATGACAACATCAGCTTCAATAGGATACTTTTTTGCTAATTGAATCCCCATTTTTCTTCGGACTGAGTAATTTAACAAACCATTCATAACACTATCAGGTCGAGCAAAATATATATATTCAAAAATACAAGGTGCAGGTCGCACAGTTAGTCCATCATAATGAAAACTATTTAATCCCGTTTTATCTATGACTATTATTTCACCTGGCTCTACCTCTCGAACAAATTCGGCTCCAACATGATCAAGCGCACAAGACTCTGAAGCTATAATATAGCTGTTATCTACCTTTCCAATACACAAAGGTCTTACTCCATGTGGATCTCTAACACCAACAATTTGATCTTTATATAGAATAGTTAGTGAATACGCACCTTTAATTTTCCTCATTGCATATTTTACTTTTTCCGAAATTTCTTCACTTGGATAACTATTAATTAAATATGCAATAACTTCTGAGTCGATAGTAGTGTTAAATTTTATACCTTCTAATTCAAGTTCTTTTTTTAATTCAAGAACATTAACCATATTTCCATTGTGAGCTAATGCTAACTCGCTATTTGTATCCTTAACATGTAATGGCTGACTATTTCGATTGTTTGACGAACCAGTAGTAGAATATCTGGTATGGCCAATACCTAACTTTCCTACAAGGGAGTCCAAGTCGTTTTCTTGAAATACGTGGCTTACTAATCCAGTATCTTTGTGGGAAAATATATGTCCATCTGCGGAAGTTGCAATTCCTGCACTCTCTTGACCGCGATGTTGTAATGCATATAAAGCATAAAATAGCGTTTGAGCAACTTCGAAATCAGGGGAATATACGCCTACAACTCCACAGCTTTCCTTTGGAGAATCATCAAAACAGTGCTCTATATTTTGCCCTTCTTGAAAAATAAGACACCTATCCTTCTGTTTAGTAATAATATACTGAATTGCATTAATAGAAAATACAACCAACAATAAATAAACTACCCATTTATTAAGCTTTCTTAGTTATTCACCATAGTATTTAGTATTTAATTGTTTTATCTGATAACATATATAAATATTTTTAATAAATTAATAATAACTACGGACTTATTCATGACACAACGAGGTGACCAACTCATACAAGCAAGATTGCAAAAACTAGATTCTTTGCGAGAACTTGGAATCAATCCATACCCCACATCTTATGAAAAGACCCATACAAATATGCAAGCTAAAGAATTATTCGAAGAAAACGAAAATTCAGAAGAAAATACAGATGCAAATATCCTAGTTTGTTTAGCTGGAAGAGTTATGGCTATTCGTCAAATGGGTAAAGCAGTATTTATAGATATTGATGATAGTACTGATAAAATCCAACTTCATTTAAAGGAAGACATACTTCAAAATGATTTTGTATTGCTCGATCAATTAGATATAGGAGATTTTATTGGAACAAGTGGAAAGTTATTTCGAACTAGAAGAGGTGAAATAACTCTTGAATCAAATACATTAACGTTTCTTGCGAAGTCTCTCAAGCCTCCTCCTGAAAAATGGCATGGTTTAAAAAATGTTGAAATTAGATATAGACAAAGATATTTGGATTTATTATCTAACAGGGAAATAACAAATATATTTTTTAAACGAAGTAAAATAATATCCTCGATCAGGAATTTTATGGAGTCGCAATCATTTGTTGAAGTTGAAACACCTGTTCTTGTTCCAATAGCTGCAGGAGCAATGGCTCAACCATTTGTCACACAACACAATGCTTTGAATCAAACCCTATATATGAGAATAGCCACTGAATTGTACCTGAAAAGATTAATAATTGGGGGTATGGATAAAGTTTTTGAAATTGGAAGAGTTTTTCGGAACGAAGGTATTGATATGAACCACAATCCTGAATTTACAATGATGGAAAGCTACGAAGCATATGCCGACTATAATCAAGTTATGCAAATGGTTGAAGATTTAGTAAATACTGTTTCAAAAGAATGTATAAATACCACTACAGTAGAATTTCAAGGAAATACAATTGAGTTAAAAAATCCTTGGCAAAGAATTTCGATGAAAGATGCAATTAAAGAATATAGTGGAATAGATTTAGATAACCCAGAAACTATGAAAAATATAAAAACTGAGGCAGGAAATCTAGGTATACGAGTAGAGCAGCTGGAAAGTACAGGAAGAATCGTTGATAAATTAATTAGTAAATTTGTAGAACCTAAACTTATTCAACCAACATTTTTGATAGATTATCCAACGGAAATGTCTCCACTAGCTAAATCTAAACCAGATAATCCAAACTATGTAGAAAGATTTGAAGCTTTTATTGGAGGTATGGAAATTGCTAATTCATATTCTGAGCTAAATGACCCAATTGTTCAAAGAGAGCGATTCGAAGAACAAGAAGCTTTCCGTGAAACGTATACATCCGAAGAAGATTTTGATCGTCTCGATGAAGATTTTTTGGAAGCTTTAGAATATGGCATGCCACCTACTGGTGGTTTAGGTGTAGGAATTGATCGTCTAGTCATGATACTCACTGAACAAGATACCATACGTGATGTTGTTCTCTTTCCTCAAATGAGAACAGCAAGAAACAGTAATGAATAATAATGATCAAACATTTCACTGCAACAACATTTATATCCACACAATCACATACTCTCTTACATTTTCATACAAAAAATAAATTGTGGTTACCTGCTGGAGGACATATTGAGGAGAATGAAACTCCAATTGAAGCAGCAAAAAGAGAAGCATTAGAAGAAACTGGATTAGATATTGAAATTGTACCAACATACGATAAATTTGAATTTTCAGACCCGCCACAAATAACAAATCCCGTTCTAATATTATTAGAAGATATAGAGGCGACAACTATTGAACCTGAACATCAACACATAGATTTGATCTTTTTTGCAAAACCTGTAAGGTTAAATGAAATGACTATACCAAATGAATGGTATTGGGTTTCTGAAGAAGAACTAACTAATGAACGTCTATTTAATGAAAATATTTCCAAAGGCAATGGATTTGCCCTTGACGATGTAAAAATACTCGGTCTAAACTCAATACGAAAATGTAAAAGTATTGGAGTCGATTTTGATTGATATCAATTTATTGCGTAACCAAAAAGATATGGTAGCGCAAATGATGAAAAACAGAAGTGAAGATGTAGACTTAGATGCCCTACTAGAATTAGACGTTACCAGACGTAATCTGATACAAATTGTAGATGAGCTTAGATCTAAACGAAATACTGTAAGTAAAGAAATAGCTCAGATGAAAGAGAAACCTCCAGAGCTCATCGAAGAAATGAGAAAAGTCAGTGATAACATAAAGGAAACTGAGGAAAAAATACGAAATAATGAACAAGAATTACATTTAAAACTATTGGAAATTCCTAACATTCTCGATAAAGATATTTTAATTGGACATGATGAAAGTGAAAATAAAGTTATACATACATGGGGATCTCCAATTGAATATAGTTTTAGTCCAAAACCTCATTGGGAAATAAATGATACTCTTAATATTATCGACTTCGAAGCAGGGGTTAAAGTTTCTGGTTCACGTTTCTTTATCCTACGTGGTCAAGGCGCAAAACTTGAAAGAGCATTGATCAATTGGATGCTTGACAAACATACAATTGAAAATAAATTTGAAGAAATACAAGTCCCAGCACTTGTGAAACAGGAAACAATGACAGGAAGTGGTAATTTACCCAAATTCGAAGAAAATTTATATAGAGATACTGATGATGATTTATGGTTGATACCTACTGCAGAAGTACCTCTAACTAGTATTCATCATGACGATATTCTTAACGGTGATGAACTTCCAAAAAATTACGTCTCATATTCTCCATCTTTTCGAAAAGAAAAAACATCCGCAGGTAGAGACACCCGTGGAATCAAACGAGTTCATCAATTTAATAAAGTTGAGTTATATAAAATTGTTTCACCGGAAACTTCTAAGTCCGAATTACACAATCTTATAAATATTGTTGAAAATCTTTTACAGGAATTAGGTTTGCATTACAGATTACTTGAATTATGTTCGAGTGATATTGGTTTCCAATCAGCGCAAAGTTTTGACCTTGAGGTTTGGGCACCAGGTTCCGAAGAATGGTTAGAAGTGAGCTCTTGTTCCAATTGTCTTGATTTTCAATCTAGAAGAGCAAATATTAAGTTCAAACGCGAACGATCTAGCCGAACTGAATATCCTCATACTTTAAATGGATCAGCACTTGCTCTACCACGTATTATGATATCTATTCTGGAAACTTATCAGCAAATCGATGGGACAGTTATTATCCCTCAAGTATTACATAAATATACCGGGTTTACAGAAATTAAACCACAAAACTTATAAAACCAGCAAAATGAATGTGTTCTTGTCTGCAACCCACACTATCATTCTGAAAATAAAGAGTTAATATATGAAATATACCTAGACTGTATATAACGTTTGATTATGAGAAAACTTACTAGGTTTTCGATCTGAAAAATGAGGATAAAAGTGATTATTAGTAATTTAAATAGAATAAAAGTTGTTGCGCACCGAGGCGGAAAATTTGATGAAGAAAATACTTTAGCCAACTTCAAAAAAGCATTAAATTACGCTCAAATTCATCCAGATATTAATTTTATGATTGAGCTAGATGTCCAATCTCCAAAATCAAACAAGGATGGTTCCAATGGTAATTTAGTTGTTATTCATGATAGTACCGTTAATAGAACAACCTTTGGCAGAGGACTTGTTGCGTCATACACTCAAAATGAATTAACATCCTTGCCTATCCGAAAACTTAACCAAAGAAGAGTTTCAATAAAAGATCATAATATTTCTACACCAAGTGGTTTACCTCTATTATCTATATCAGGTTCAGATCGCAGAATACCACTACTTCAAGAAGTACTAGAGATTACTGAAACAGTTAATATAAATAGGCTAAATAATAATATAATTCCTGTAGGTGTTGGCATCGATTTTACACATGTAGCTAGCAGATTTGAACGTTTTAAAGATCATGTTTTATATCCCTTCCTTGAAAAACTAAATCCTGGAAGTCAGTTAGATAAAGTATCCCCACCTACAAAACTTCTTGAACAATTAGCATTAGAAATATCAGATAAAAAAAGATTAACTCCAATTCAATTAATTTGTCAGGGAATATATTCTGGTAGAAATTTATCATTATTAATTAAATTAATCGAAAAAATTAATGGTCAGTTTCATCTGGCAATACAAGCTTCAACATCACATTTTCCAGCTGATATTATAAGTTTAAAACGATCCCTAGATATTGGTACAAAAAGCCTTTCTGAATTAATTGAATCAAAAAGATTTACTGTTAACTACAACCATAAATGGGATAGAAGAGCATTTTGGTTCAAACATGTTGCTCGTATTTTTGGACTTAGAATTAATGATTTATATTCCCTTCTACCAAAAAATGTTGCTCTATCAAATAAACAAGCAATGGGAATTGCAAGTGATCAAGGATTTTTGACTGGATTTTGGACAGTAAATAAATCAAAGCATATTGAAAAAGCCATCAAATATGGCACTAATTCGATTACAACCGACTTTCCAAATAAAGCTATTAAAATAATTCATGCAATGAAGGCTGAAAATCTAGCAAAAACTAATCCTGCAATATATCAAACAGATAGTAGAATACCAAATACACGGAGTATAATCCCACAACCTAAACAATCTGAAGCTGAATTAATTTCAGGAGATTAATCCCAAGGACTATCGGCTACCGCATTTCGTGCAGCAATTCTTCCAAAGGCAAAACATTCTCCAATATTTCCAGTACCTTGATAAAGATAACTATAGATAGACCCAAGTTCTCCAGCACTATACAAACGAGGTATAGGTGATCCATCAGGTCGTATAATCTGTGCATCAGTATTTCTTCTTGGCCCACCTTGAGTATTAAGCATTGTTGGTGATAACTCGACTGCATAAAACGGGGCAGTAACTAATGAATTTAACATAAGTTTTCTGCCATATTCAATGTCTTCACCAAGTTCACATGAGTAATTCCATTTATTAATAGTATCTTGTAAGACTGCAGGATCATGATTAATTTGGTCTGCCAAATCCTCAAT
>Ga0114933_10000115_pt1 | contig 96569 bp, 66 predicted proteins | sample 4SBtaG_FD_89691 | JGI IMG/M metagenome (GOLD analysis project Ga0114933, IMG submission 89691) | Deep subsurface microbial communities from Kolumbo volcano to uncover new lineages of life (NeLLi) - 4SBTROV12_W25 metaG | ecosystem: Environmental > Aquatic > Marine > Volcanic | place: Kolumbo...
ACGGCAACAACGGCAACAACGGCAACAACGGCAACAACGGCAACAACGGCAACAACGGCAACAACGGCAACAACGGCAACAACGGCAACAACGGCAACAACGGAAGCAACGGAAGCAACGGAAGCAACGGAAGCAACGGAAGCAACGGAAGCAGCGGAAGCAACGGAACGTGCCCGGCCGACAAGAAGTCCACCTGCCCCTACGCCAACAACAAGTGCGGCTCGCAGACCAAGAAGTCCGCCTGCGGCAACGGCAACTCGGCCAACACCTGCGGCAACACCAACCCGTGCGCGGCCAAGGGTTGCAAGACCACCAAGACCTGCACCTGCATCGATGACAACTGCACCTGCACCACGACGTGCACCTGCAGCAACTACACGCCCAACGACGACGGCGATTCGGGCAGCGGCGGCAGCGGTGGCAGCGGCAACAGCGGCGGAAGCGACGGAAAGGCCCCCTGCAAAGCCTGAGTCACAGGCCTCACTCGTCGGCGAAACTCCCCTCCAGCCGACCACAGCGACCTCCGCATTGCGCGGGGGTCGTTGTCTTTTTGCGCGCGACTTATTTCAGGATGAAACGGCCGCCCATCCACCCGTACTTGAACGTGGCGGTGTTGCGCTTGATGTAGCCGCCCAACATCGCCTCGGTCTTGCAGTTCATCGTCAGCGTGGTCGGCGCGTCGGCCACAGAAAACACCGGCGCGTCGCAGATCTCAGCCTGGTTCACGGCGCGGTTGGCTTTGCTCTTGAAGGAGGTCGACGTGCGCTCGAAGACCGTGCTCGAAAGGCTGCCCGCGTTCGTGTAGAGGCCCCAAAAACGGCGCGTTTCCAGCCCCTTGGCCATCGCATCCACGCGCTTTGAGAGGACGAACACGCGCCAGGCGTCGCGATGAGTCGTCAACGGCACACGCTTGAGTTTGGCGGCGCGCGCGTCCTTGTCGTAGGCCGCACAAACCGAGAGGCGGATCGCCTTGTCGAGCTTGAGCTTCCGTTTGCCGCTGATGAGCAGCAGGTGGCACACGGGCACGTCGTTGTTCTGCAAGCGAACCAGCGCGGCGCGTTTCTTGTCGGGGGACGACGCGGTCGCGATGACGCGTGCGTCGCGCGATTCGACGCTGAAGTGGCGAACAGCGAGCTTCTTGATAGCGCGTTTGGGGCCGGCGTTGGCCGCGGGGATGGCGCCGAGGAGGCAAATCACGAGGGCGCACGCGAATGCGCGGAGATGAACGGTCATCGGGAGCTCCAGCATCGGGATCGAAGGGCCGCGATCTGCGACCGGAGGGGACAGGCGGCAAGACCATGCCCCATGCGTGCGGTTGGCGTCCATGAAGCGTTGTGCGCGGCTGCAAGGCACAGTCCTTTCTGTTATATCCGTTGTCCCCTTGGGAGCCGCAGGTGCCCAGCTCGACCGACAAACCCACCAAATCGGCCACTGCTGGCCTCATCCCCACCGACCATTCCGGCACGTTGCTCGACGGCCGCTATCGGCTGTTGGAACGCATCGCTGTCGGCGGCATGGGCGAGGTCTATCGCGGTCGTCACGAGCTGATGCGCCGCGAGGTCGCCGTCAAGCTCCTGGCCGACGATATGCTCGAGGGTTCCGGCCAAATCGAGGGTTTCAAACGCGAGATCGACGCGATCGCCGAGATCGATCATCCCAACATCATCGAGATTTACGACGCAGGCTATTGCGACAACGTCGGCCACTACGCAGCGATGCGGATGCTCACGGGAGTCGACCTCGCGGAGCGAATCGCCAAGGGCGCGCAGCTCACGATCCTTGAGATCCTCCAGGTCGCGCGCCAAACGGGGCGGGCGCTCGCCGCGATCCACGAAAAAGGCATCATCCATCGCGACGTCAAGCCGGAGAATATCTTCCTGGCTGAAGATGGAGACTCGGCGTTCGGGTGGACCGTTCGCGTGCTCGATTTCGGCGTCTCAATGGTGCTGCACCAGGTCGCCGGCTCGCGCAAGAAAGGCAAACGGTCGCCGTCCGTCGCCGGCACCCCCTACACGATGAGCCCCGAGCAGATCCGCGGCAAACCGCTGGATCCGCGCACCGACATCTACAGCTTCGGCATCCTGTTATTCGAGCTGTTCACAGGCCGCTATCCGTTCCGGCCCGATTCGGTCAACGAGCTGCTGCGGATGCAGGTGCTGGTGCCCGCGCCCAACGCTTCGACGATGACAGGATGCGACTGGATTCCGCGCGAGCTCGACTCGCTGATCGGCCGCATGCTCGCCAAGAACCGGGATGAGCGGCCTTCTTCGATGCGCGCGGTGCTCCGCGAACTGGACCGGGTGCAACCCAACGTCACCAAGGCGTGGGCCGAAGCGCACCTCGGGGACGCGCTGCCGTCGGTCGACCTGCGCCATCGCGGCCGAACGGGAGACCGGTTTCGCACCCTGCAGCTCATCGACACGGACTTTGTCATCACCCGCGATGATCTCGAAGACGTTGCCCCGCGGCGCCGTCCGAGCGGTTCGGTCGAGCTTGTCGTGGCGCCAACACCCGACCCCGAGCAAAGCGACGACCGCCACGAACGCTTCGTGGTCGCGATCGTTGATGACGAACCCGCCATTCGCATGCTTGTGCAGATGGTGTGCACCCGGGCCGGCTGCGACAACGAAGCCTACGAAAGCGGCGAGGCGATGCTCGGCGCCTACGACCCAAGCGACCCACCCGACGCGGTGATTCTCGACCTGCTGATGCCGGGCATCGACGGCGTGGAGACGTTGACTCGGCTGCGAGACGGCGGCTACGTCGGCCCGGTCATCATCTGCTCAACGCTCGACGCCAGCGCGATGGAAGACCGCCTGAGCGGCTTCGCCGATGTCACGTTCATGGACAAGGTGATCGAGTTTAATCGGATGCGCGACCTGCTGCTTCACTGGGCCAACCTCAAGGCCGGAGACTCCCCATGACCCGCTCAAAACTCTTCACCGCGGCGACTTTCCGATCCGAAATACTCGCCGCGGTCGGCACCGCCTTGTTCGCGTTCGTCGCCGTCGGATGCGGGCAAAAGCCCAAGCCTGCGCCCGCCGCCGCACCGACCGCAGCCGCCGCTGAACCGAGCAAGCCCAAGGCCCCGACCGCCGCCGACGCCGCCGCGTTTATGGCCGGCGTCGAAAAGGAGCTGCTGCAGCGCTGGATCGACCGCGAGCGCGCATCGTGGGTCAAAGCGACGCACATCACCCACGACACCGAGATCCTCGCCGCCCGCAGCGAAGTGGCCGTGATGAACCTCGTCGCCGACAAAGCGCGCGACGCGCAGAAGTTCAAGGACGTCAAAGTCGACGACACGCTCAAGCGCAAGTTCCACCTGCTTCGCCAGGCCCTCACGCTGCCCGCGCCCACCACCGAAAAAGAGCGCGAAGAGCTCGCCAGCATCGCATCGTCGATGGAAGGCATGTACGGCAAGGGCAAATGGTGCGAGCCCCAACCGCTCCCTGAAGGCGCCAAAGGCCCGCCGGATGGTGACGCCAAGATCGAGCAGAAGTGCCTGAGCCTCGGCGCGCTTTCGCAAGAGCTCGCGAAGGGCGGGGACGAAAAACGCCTCCGCGCGGTGTGGAAGGGATGGCGCAGCATCAGCCCGCCGATGCGCGCTAAGTACAAACGCTATGTCGAGCTGGCCAACAAGGGCGCCAAGAGCATGGGGTTTGCCGACGTCGGCTCGATGTGGCGCAGCAACTACGACATGGCGCCTGACGACTTCGCCAAGGAGATCGATCGACTGTGGGACCAGGTCCGGCCGCTCTACGAACAGCTGCACTGCCACGTGCGCGCCCGGCTGACCGAGAAATACGGCGAAGACGTCGTGCCAGCCGCCGGCCCGATTCCCGCTCACCTGCTGGGCAACATGTGGGCCCAGGACTGGTCGTACCTCGCGCCGATGCTGATGCCCGAAAAAGACAAGCCATTCGACCTCGCCGCGGCGCTCAAGGCCAAGAAGGTCGACGAAAAGGAGATGGTGCGAATCGCCGAGAAATTCTTTACCTCGCTCGGTCTGGACGCCCTGCCCAAGACGTTTTGGGAGCGGTCGATGTTCACGCGTCCGCAGGGCCGCGAAGTCGTCTGTCATGCGAGCGCGTGGGATATCGATTGGCTCGACGATCTGCGCATCAAGATGTGCATTGAGATCAACGAAGAGGACTTCACGACGATCCACCACGAGCTCGGCCACAACTACTACCAGCGCGCCTACAAGGAGCAGCCCGCGTTGTTCACAAACAGCGCCAACGACGGGTTCCACGAAGCGCTGGGCGACACGATCGCGTTGTCGGTCACGCCGAGCTACCTCAAGAAGATCGGCATGCGCGAGTCCGACGAGGACGGTGGCCTCAACCCGCTGATGCAAAGGGCGCTCGAGAAAGTCGCGTTCCTGCCCTTCGGCGTGATGATCGATCGGTGGCGATGGGGCGTATTCAGCGGCGAAATCAAGGCCGACAACTACAACGCGGCGTGGTGGAAGCTGCGCCACAAATACCAGGGCATCAAGCCGCCTGAAGCCCGCACTGAGAAGCAATTCGACCCGGGCGCGAAGTACCACGTCGCCGGCAATGTGCCGTACATCCGCTACTTCCTTGCCCACATCCTGCAGTTCCAGTTCCACCGCGCGCTCTGCAAAATCGCCGGACACAAAGGACCGCTGCACACGTGCTCGATCTACGGCAGCAAAGAGGCCGGCAAGAAGCTCAACGAGATGATGAAAATGGGGCTGTCCAAGCCATGGCCGGAGGCGCTCGCGGCGCTTACCGGTGAGAAGAAGATGGACGCGCGGGCCATCTTGGACTATTTCGCACCCTTGCACGAATGGTTGCAGACCCAAAACAAGGGTCGCACCTGCGGATGGTAGCGAGGGCGACATGTACAAGAGCAGCTTTGAAGACAACAGCTTCGTCGACGTCTACGTCGAGCCCCACGACGACATTCCGGATGGGGCGTCATTGCGCTACAAGGCCGAGTCGTCGCCCGAACGCGTGCGCGCCGTCGTGTACGAGACGGATGACGGCGAGGAAGGCGAGTGGCTGGTTACATCGCCCGGCAGCGACGGCCGTGACCTCGGCGTATTCCATGTCCTGGTCGAAGATTCCGGCGCGGGCACGTCGTCGCTCGTCTTCGGTGACGAATACGGCCTGCGTTTGACGCACGAGGACACCGGCAAGACGGTCGCAGAAGCGTACCTGCTGCTGAATCCCGACGACGTCATCTGCTGACAGGCGAACGCACGACTGCTGCGTAGTCCTGCACGCCTGCCGGCCGAATCCTTACAAACGATCCCGAGGAATGCGGGCTTTGCGGCTTTGCATCGGGAAACCGCGCTTTCGTCCGAACGCGGCGCTCGGTACTATTACCTTGCCCCTCGGTGCGCTCTTTTTTTGCGCCCTGCTCCGCAGAACACGCGCGAAAAGAGCGTGTAGTCGAAGCCGCACCGTACCCCGGAGCTGACATGATCAACGTGCTTGCTACGCTAGTTTGCCCCCAAGCCGCTGGCGGTTTCGTCACCGGCGGTCGCCTGATGCGGCTCGGTCAATGGTTCTGCATCATCGCTTTGGCCGTCGCGATGGGCGCCACGACCGGTTGCAGCGATGACCCAGACGGCGGAAGCGTGTCGTCGTCCGCTGGCAGCTCGGGCGGAGGCGCAACAGGGTCGATCTGCAAGGCGACCGACGATTGCCCGTGCAACAAAGACAGCGATTGCGAATCGGGCGTCTGCATCGAAGGCCCTGACGGCAACAAGGTCTGCGGCAAGCCATGCGGCGACAAGTGCCCCGACGACTGGGAGTGCAAGAACTTCAGCACCGCCGACAAGGCGATCTTCGTGTGCGTGCCGTCGGCCAAACCGACCTGCGTTCCCGCCAAGGAAATCTGCGACGGCGAAGACAACGACTGCGACGGCAAGACCGACGAGACCTTCTGCGACGACGGCAACCCATGCACCGATGATGTCTGCGACCCCAAGCTCGCGGTCAACGGCTCGCAGGGCTGCACGCCGGTCAACATCAACATCCCGTGCGATGACAACGACCTGTGCACGACAGGCGACGTCTGCAACAACGGCGCGTGCCAGAAAGGCACCACCAAGGCGTGCGACGACGGCAGCCCCTGCACCAAGGATTCGTGCGACCAGGCGACCGGCGGCTGCGTCAACGAGAAGCAGAAAGGGCCCTGCACCGACGGCACCGTCTGCACCAAGGACGACGAATGCGACGAGGGCAAGTGTGTGCCAGGCAAGAAGCTCGACTGCGATGACGGCAACCCGTGCACCGACGACGCCTGCGATCCGATCGCGGGCTGCACGAACTCAAACAACGCCCAGCCCTGCGAGGACGGCGACCTCTGCACCCCCGGCGACGCCTGCAAGAACGGCAAATGCAAGTCGGCCGATCCGGTCGATTGCGACGACGGCGACCCCTGCACCAAGAACTTCTGCGATCCGGCGCTCGTCTCGGACCTGAGCAAGGGCTGCACGCTCACGTGGGTTGTCGACGTGTGTGACGACGGCGACGGCTGCACTGCGGGCGATTTCTGCCACGGCGGCAAGTGCAAGTCGGGCGCGAAGAAGCACTGCGACGACGGCAAGGTCTGCACGGTCGACACCTGCAACGAAAGCGGTGACTGCCAGCACAACATCAACCCCGGCGACCTGTCCTGCGACGACGGCGACGCCTGCACCGCCAACGACAAGTGCACCCACGACGGCAAGTGCAAGGGCGCCAAGACCGACTGCGATGACAGCGAGCCGTGCACGGTCGATGCCTGCGACAAGCACACGGGCAAGTGCGTTTTCGCCAACAACTCGGGCGCGACGTGCGAAGACGGCAACAAGTGCACCCTCGGCGACGCGTGCGTGGGCGGTAAGTGCCTGTCCGGCAAGAAGAAGCTCTGCGACGACAGCCTCGCCTGCACGACCGACTCCTGCGACGCGAAGTCGGGCCAGTGCTTGTTCGTGAACAACACCGCGCCGTGCGACGACGCCAACCCCTGCACCGACAAAGACACGTGCGCTGATGGCAAATGCGTCGGCATTCCGCACGCCGCGACCGCCTGCTCCGACGGCAATGGCTGCACGGTCGATTCGTGCGATCCCGCGTCCGGCAAGTGCGCGCACAAGGACACCCCGGCCGGCGTGCTCTGCCAGGACGCCGACAAGTGCACGCAGGGCGATGAGTGCGCCAAGGGCGTGTGCAAGTCCGGTCCGCCGTTGTACTGCGACGACAACAACCCTTGCACCGACGATTCGTGCGACCCGGTGAGCGGCAAATGCGCACACAAGAACAACGCGGCGAGCTGCGACGACGGCAACAAGTGCACCGCCACCGATACGTGCACGGCCGGCAAGTGCGTCGGCGGCAAAAACGCCTGCGAGTGCACCAAGGACGCCGACTGCGCCAGCAAGGAAGACGGCAACCTCTGCAACGGCACGCTGTTCTGCGAAAAGGGCGTCAACAAGTGCTCGGTGAACTCATCGACCATCGCGGTCTGCGACAAGAGCAAGGACACCGCCTGCGCCAAGTTCTCATGCGCGCCCAAAAATGGCGTCTGCGAGGCCACACCGACCAAGGACGGCATCCCCTGCGACGCGGACGGGTCGGTCTGCACCAACGGCGACTCCTGCCACAAGGGCGTCTGCAAGCCCGGCAATAACGTCAAGTGCGACGACTTCAACCCGTGCACCGATGACAAGTGCGACAAGGACAAGGGCTGCAGCAACACCAACAACACGGCCGGCTGCTTCGACGGCGATCACTGCACGGTCAACGATTTCTGCGTGGCCGGCGCGTGCAAGTCGGGCAAGCCGGTGACCAAGTGCAAGGATTCCGACCCCTGCACCGCCGACAAGTGCAACCCCGTGACCGGCAACTGCCAGTTCTCGCCGGTGAGCGGCCCCGCCTGCACCGACAGCAACGCGTGCACCACCGGGGATGTCTGCGTCGGCGGCGGCTGTCAGCCAACCGGGACCAAGCCTCCGTGCAGCGACGGCAACCCGTGCACCATCGACGCCTGCGACAAGAAAACCGGCAAATGCATCGCCAAGCCCGGGTTCGACGGGCTCGGCTGCGACGACGGCAACCAGTGCTCAAACGGCGACTATTGCCTCAGCGGCAAGTGCCAGCCCGGCGCGGTCCAAGGTTGCTTCGACGGCGGCGCTTGCAAGACCGGCAAATGCAACGTGGCGACCGGCAAGTGCGACTACACGCCGACCAACGAAAACGGCAAGTGCAACGACGGCAACGCCTGCACCCTCGAAGACATCTGCAAGGTCGGCCAGTGCGTGCCCAAGGACAACAAGCCGTGCGACGACAAGAACGTCTGCACCGCCGATGTCTGCAACAAGACGACCGGCCAGTGCGAGTACACGCCCGGCACCGACGGCCTGTCCTGCAACGACGGCGACAAGTGCTCCACCGGCGATGCCTGCGCGAAGGGCAAGTGCGTGGCCAAGACGTTCACCAAGTGCGACGACGGCAACCTCTGCACGGCCGACACCTGCAACAAGGCGACCGGCAAGTGCGCGTACAAAGCTATGCCCGTGCTCCCCTACAAGCCGTGTGACGACAACAACAAGTGCACCCGCGACTGGTGGTACGCCAAGCACACCGGCAAGGTCGGCGACGTCTGCCGCAACGGCAAATGCTTCGGCAACAAGATCAGCTGCAGCGACGGCAACGTCTGCACGCTCGACAGCTGCAACGCCAAGAAGGGCTGCCAGCACAAGTTCCGCGGCCCGATCCCGTGCAACGACGGCAACGCCTGCACCACGGGCGATTCGTGCAAGACCGGCAAGTGCAGGGGCGCGGGCAGCAAGTCCTGCAACGACGGCAACGCGTGCACGACCGACACCTGCAACAGCAAGACCGGGTGCAAGTTCACGTTCAACAAGGCCGGCTGCAACGACGGTAACGTCTGCACGCTCACCGACCGCTGCAGCGGCGGCAAGTGCACCGGATTCAACCCGCTCAACTGCAACGACGGCTACCAGTGCACCAAGGACAGCTGCCACCCGTCCAAGGGCTGCCAGAACGTCAACGACGACACGCTCGCCTGCTCGGACAACGAGCCGTGCACCACCGGCGACTCCTGCAGCAAGGGCAAGTGCCAGGCCGGCAAGCCGACCGTCTGCAACGACAACAACGAGTGCACGACCGACAAATGCGAGGGCAGTGTCGGCTGCAAGTACACCGATGTCGGCGACAAGCCGTGCAACGACAACAACGTCTGCACCAATCCCGACGCGTGCAAGAACGGCAAATGCCACAGCACCGGCCTCAACAAGTGCGACGACGGCAACGAATGCACGACCGATAGCTGTCACCCGCAGACCGGCTGCCAGAACGTCAACTTCAACGGCACCTGCACAGACGGGGACGCCTGCACCAAGGGCGATCACTGCGTCGCGGGCAAGTGCAAGGTCGACGGCCCGCTGTCCTGCGACGACAAGAACGTCTGCACCACCGATTCGTGCGACAAGAAGGACGGCTGCAAGCAAGTCGTCGCGCAGGGCACCAGCGACGCGAAGCTCAACCTGACCAGCGACGTGCAGACCAAGACGTACACCAAGACCAAGGTGTTCGGCGGCAAGACGGTGCCCGAGGATATTGAGCACGCGGTGCCGGCCGACACGTCACACGGCAAGTGGAACAGCAAGCTCGCCGGTTCGCTGTGGATCTGGCGCACCAAGACGCCCAAGGACACCACCGCCGATACCACGGTGCGGTTCCTGCGCGAGTTCAAGATCCCGACCGGCTCAACCGCCATCAAGGCCACGCTGAAGGTCGCGGCGGACGACAAATTCGAGTGCACGCTCAACGGCAAGAAGGTGAGCTCGGGGTCGACGCCGGACTTCATCTACAGCAAGGACATCGGCAGCGATGTGGTCGTCGGCGACAACGTCCTGGACTGCGCCGTGACCAACAAGGGCAAGAGCGGCACCGACGCCAAGACGAACCCGGCCGGAATCCTGTGGGGGCTCGACCTCGACTTCAAGCTCGCCAAGATCACCTGCGACGACAACAACAAGTGCACCGCGCTCGATATCTGTGAGCTCGGTCAGTGCACCGGCAGCAACGGGCTCAACTGCAACGACGGCAACTCTTGCACCGTGGACAAATGTGACGCGGCCAACGGCTGCACGCACACCGCTTCGGGCGGCAGCAAGTGCGACGACGGCAACGCCTGCACGCTCGACGACGCCTGCAACGGCACCAAGTGCGAGAGCAAGAAGGTCAACAACTGCGACGACGGCAACCTGTGCACCGACGACTCGTGCAAGCCCATCGGCGGGTGCAGCAACGACGCCAAGAAGTTCGGCGCCAAGCAGAAGAAGAGCTACAAGTCGTCCACTTCGACCAAGGTGACCACGCAAAAGACGGTCGGAACCAGCGGCCTGCCGGTGCCGATCAACCTGAAGAACGCGGTCAAGTTCACCAACGGGCTGTCGACCTGGACGTCGATTCCCGGCGCCGAATGGATCTGGCACTCCGCGACCCTGGCCGACCCGACCAAGACCGAGACGGCCTACTTCCAGCGTGAATTCGACGTTCCCGCCGGGGTCGAAACGCTGCGTGGATCGCTGCAGATCGCCGCCGATAACGCGTTCGAGTGCTTCCTCAACGGCAAGCTGGTCGGTGTCAGCGACAAGAACGCCGACGCGTACACAAAGGCGACCACTTTGAACCTGACCGCCGGCATGAAAGCGGGCACCAACAAGCTGGTTTGCGCCGTGCACAACATCGGCAAGGTCGGCGACACGGCCAAGACCAACGCGGCCGGGCTGCTCTGGCGCGTCGACCTCAGCTGGTTCAAGAAGGGCGAATCGCCCGCGTGCGATGACGGCAACGCCTGCACCAGGGACGACGGCTGCATCTTCGGCTTCTGCCTCGGCGGCTCGCCCGACAACTGCGATGACGACAACGCCTGCACCAACGACGCATGCGACACCAAGACCGGCTGCGCGCACGTGGCCGCCACCAACTCGTGCAACGACGGAAGCGTGTGCACCGCCGGCGATCACTGCAGCGGCGGCAAGTGCGTCGGCAAGTCGCAGATCAAGTGCGACGACGGCAACCCGTGCACGGCCGACAACTGCCACAAGACCAACGGCTGCTTCGGCACCCCGATGGCACAGGGCGCCAAGTGCGACGATGACAACGTCTGCACGACCGACACGACGTGCGACAAGGGCAGCTGCAAGAACGGCAAGGCCAAGACCTGCGACGACAGCAACCCGTGCACCACAGACACCTGCTTCCCGCTCGTCGGCTGCACGTTCAAGCCGGTCGACAACCAAAAATGCAACGACGGCGACTCGTGCACCGAACAGGACATCTGCAAGAACGGCAAATGCCTGGGCAAGAAGGGCAACAGCTGCGACGACGGCAACAACTGCACCGCCGACAGCTGCACAAAGGCCGGTGGATGCACGCACAAGGCGGCATCAGGCGCTCCCTGCAGCGACGGCAACCTCTGCACCCTAAAGGACAAATGCCAAAACGGCGTATGTGTGTCGGGCAGCAGCAAGGATTGCTTCGACACCCAGCAGTGCACCGTCGATTCGTGCGACGCCAAGACCGGCAAGTGCACGTTCAGCAAGGTCAGCGACGGCGAGTGCGACGACGGCAACCTCTGCACGCTCAACGACAAGTGCAGCAGCGGCAAATGCAAGCCCGGCCCGGCGCCTGGCTGCAGCGACGGCAACACCTGCACAACCGACAACTGCGACCCGTCCACGGGCAAGTGCGTACACAACAAGACCGCCGATGGCACCAGCTGCGACGACGGCAACGCCTGCACGCTCGGCGACCGGTGCCTCGACCAGAAGTGCTCAGGCTCCTCGAAGGACTGCAACGACGGCAACGAGTGCACAATCGACAGCTGCAAGCCGTCCAACGGCGTGTGCAAGTACAGCGACAAGACCGACGGCAACGTTTGCCAGGTCGTGGGCAAGTGCAAGAAGGGCGCCTGCTTGATCAAGTAGTCCGCAACTGGTCGATTCGTCCGCGAGCGCGACGGCAACCGACTCTATCCGGACGATCCCGCCCTCCGCGCGGAGATCGAAGCGTTCGAAAAGCGCGTGGACCATCGGTTCGCGATCGAAGGCAGACGACTCGCTTACTGGCACTTCTTGCGATGGGGGCGCCCTGCCCTGGTGTTCAACGATGGTCACGCACCCGGTTGGCAGCGCCTGGCGGTCCGTCCGATGTTCCCGCTTATCGCGCTTGGATTGCGGCGCATCTTGAACGTCACCGATGAGTCGCGAGACCGCGCGGCTGAACGCGTCGAATCGGAGCTGGCGTGGCTCGACACCGTGGTCCCGGATGACGACAGCGAGTTCCTCTTCGGCGACAGGTTCACAGCCGCAGATCTGACGCTGGGGTCCCTATCCGCGCCGCTCATCCTGCCCAGGAACTACGGCGCGCGGATGCCCACCGACGATGAAATGCCGGACCATTTGCTGGAGTTCACGCGTCGCTACCGCGCCACCAAGGCCGGTCGTTTCGCCGTCAAAACGTACGAACGCCACCGCTGGCTCCCCTCCCCCTAAGGGGTTTCAGGGGCGCAGCGATGGCGCTTGTAGCGGTCGTTGCCCAGGTCGTTGCTCAGGCCGCGGTCGCAGACTGCCGCACAGCGTGCTGGGTGCTCGAACGCGTGCCGCTGGAATCAAGCAGCCCGGCATAGGCCTGCCGGTAGGCGATGGCGAGACCAACGTTGAGCGCGGTGACGACGAGCGCGATGGGCAGGCCTTCGGGCGCAACGAAGAGGTGCAGCGCGAGGATGTTCACCGTGATGGGGGCAAGCACGGTGAGCGCCAGGGGCACAAATCGCCCGCTCAGCAACGCGACACCGACGAGGACCTCGGTTCCCTTGAGCAGCGGGAAGAAGTAGCCGGTCGCCGCCAGGCCGCCCATGAACGTCGCCATCACGCCCTCTGGCGGTGGCATGGGCAGGAAGTTCAAGAAGCCGTTGAGTCCGAAGACGACGAAGATGAGCCCAAGGCCAAGGCGCGAAAACGTAACAAGCTTGGTCTCTTTGGTAGCGGATGTTGCCATGATGTCCTCCGAAAGTGGCGCCGTTGAAGGGGTAGGTGCGCCGGACATCCATCACCCTAGATTATTGCTGGTTTGACACAAGATAGGATTTCAACGCAACATTATTGTCCACAGGACAACAATACTCCGGATTCGGACGGGAGAAGCGATGCAACGTGACCTCAACGACATCTTCGTGTTCTCGCGCGTCGTCGAAGCGGGCAGCTTCACCGGCGCAGGCAAACTGCTCGACCTGCCAACATCCTCGATCAGCCGCCGTGTCTCACGCCTCGAGGAACGGTTGGGCGTCTTGCTGCTGCAACGGACGACACGCGCGCACAGCCTCACCGACGCCGGACGCATCTTCTACGAGCATGTTCGCCGCGTGACCGACGACATCGAAGACGCCGAACGCGCCGTTACAGAGCTGCAATCCGAACCATCGGGCACCCTGCGCATCACGGCACCAGCCGACATGGGCCGCATGGCGATGCCGCTGGTCGCCGAATTTCTGGCGCTCTATCCGAAGGTGAAGTTGGAGTGCCTGTTCACCCAGCGCGTCGTCAACCTCGTTGACGAAGGGTTCGACGTCGCGATCCGCCCAGGGTCGCTGCCCGATTCAACCCTTATCGCCCGCAAGCTGCTGGACAGCGTCGGCAACGGCATCTTCGCCAGCCCGGACTACCTCGCCAATCGCGGGGTACCCACAACCATCGACGACCTCGCGGACCACCTCGCGGTGGGGTTCGCGTCGCAGCCCAACCCCGAAAAATGGCGCCTGAGCGGTCCGGCCGGTGAGCGCGAAGTGACGATGAATGTCAGCCTCGTGCTCAATGACTTCGGCAGCCTCATCGCCGCGGTCGAAGCGGGCGTCGGCCTCGCGATCATTCCCGCGATGCTGTCCGCTGTGAGCGAGGGTCACGGCCGAATCCAGCACATCCTGCCCGACTGGGTCGCCCCTGCATCGGGCGCCGTCTGGTTGGTCTATCCATCGCGCCGACACTTGCCGGCGAAGGTCGCCGTGTTCGCCGATTTTATGAAGCAGCGATTCGCCGATCACGTGCGCGCGTGCCCCGAAATCGCGTAGGATGAGGCAACTGATTCCTGAGAAGTAACTGGGAGGGGCCCGTGCCCACTCGACCACCCCGCGGCCATCGCGATCCGCTCGACGTCTTGCCCGATGTGCGCGACGGCCTCAACCGCATCGAACGCATCGTCCTGTACGAGCTGTACCGCTGCGAGCTTGAGTTTCCGGGCCGCAGCGTGCCCACCGCTGTGCTCTACGGACGCGTGACCGAGCATGGCATCAACATCCGTCCCCACGAGCTGAGCCTGATTCTTGCCCGGCTCGGAGCCATGAAACGCAACGCCTAGTCGCACGGGTTGGAGGCGACTACCGTTCGCTGGATCGACCCGCGAGCTTCTCGAGCAGCGTGGTCTGACGCTCCAACAGCGCGTTTTGGCGTTCCAGCAGCGCAACCACCTGGTCTTCGTGCGAAACTTGGCGATGGTGCAAACGGGCGTCCAGGGCCCGCTTGGCTGACTCCGCGTCGCCGGTCCACAAACCGTTGAGGAAGACGGGCTCACTGCCCCCGGTCGTCTCGAGCAACAGGTCCGCGAACAACAACCGCCGCACCACGCTCACCGAGCTGATTTGCTCGTAGCGAATGCTCTCTTCATCGCCGCCGATCAAGCGCCGTTTTCGGAACACAACCGCGTCGTCGCGCAGCGTAACCCGATCGGGAAACCAGAAGTTGCCGCGTGTCCAGCGGCTGGATGCGTAGGTCGGCGAGGTCGAACTATCCACACGTGCCGGCCTTGACGCAGACCTTGCCGAGCGTGCCCTTGTTGCAGCAGATCTGGCCGGCGTCGCAGTCCTTGATGGTCGCGCACTTCTTCGGCCCGTCGGTCTTGCAGTCCTTGGCGCAATTGGCCGCGTTCTCGAACGGGGCCTGGCACTTGCCGTCACCGCAAACGACGGTCGACGTCTGGCAGTCCTTCGGGCAGTTCTGCGCGTTCTCGAACGGCGCCTGGCACTTGCCATCGCCACACACGACGGTCGAAGTCTGGCAGTCCTTCGGGCAGCTCTGCGCGGTCTCGGTCGGCGGTTCGCATTTGCCGTTGCCGCAGACTGGCTTGGTGTCGCTCTTGCAGTCTTTGGGGCAGTTCTTGGCGTTCTCAAACGGGCCCTGGCACTTGCCATCGCCGCAAACAACGGTCGGCCCCTGGCAGTACTTCGCGTAGTCGGTGCAGCAATCGCCCATCTGGACACACTGCTTGTCGCACCAGCAGTTGCCCGACTTGCCCGAGCACTTGTCTTTGCACGTTCCGCCCTGCTTGGTGCAGTCCTTCGGGCACGTGATGGCGTCTTCGCCGGGCTTTTCGCATTTGCCGTTGCCGCAGACCGGCTTGGTGTCCGTCTTGCAGTCCTTTGCGCAGTTCTTCGTGTTTTCGAACGGGGGCTCGCACTTGCCGTTGCCGCAAACCGGCTTCTGATCGGTCTTGCAGTCCTTCGGGCAGGTGAGCGCGTTCTCTTTGCCGGTGCACTTGCCGTCGCCGCAGACGTCCTTGCCGCCACCGTCGCCGCAGACCTTCTTGAAGTCGCCGCAGCAGTCGCCCTGTTTCTCGCAGATCTTGTCGCAGAAGCAGCTGCCGGTCTTGGACTTGCCGCCACACGAGTTGGCGCAGCTGCCCGGCTTGGTGCCACCGCAATCCTGGGGACAGTTCTTGCCGTTCTCGCCGTCGCCGCACTTGCCGTCACCGCACTTGCCGCCGTCGTCGGGGATGCACCCGCTCTTCTGGCCACACTGCATCAACGGCATGAACGTCTGCCAGCCCTTTTGGCCGACGTTGTCGATGCACTTCTCCATGCAGTTGCCGTTGTCGTTGCAGCCCTGCAGACACTTGAGGACGCCGGCGCAGGCCGAGTTCTTCGCGCAGTTATTCCACTGGTTCTTGCACTTGCCCTGGATGCACTTGAGGATCTCGCCGGCGTTGGGTTCGCCGCAGTCCTTCGCGCAGGTCTTGTCGGTCTCGGGCTTGTGGCATTTGCCATCGCCGCACACCGGGTTGCTCGGCGGCTTGCAGTCTTTGCCGCAGTTGAGCTGGTTTTCACCCTGTTCGCAGTTGCCATTGCCGCATACCGGCTGAGGCGCCTTCGTGCCGCATCCCTGCTTCTGAGCGCAGTCGGCGAGCGGCCCAAACACCTTCATCGTCGCCGCGTCGTTCTGCGCGGACTTGGCGCAGTTTTCGTAGCACTTGTCGTCTTTGCACTGGCTCAGGCACTGCACCACCTTGGCGCAACCCGGGTTGGCGACGCAGGCTCCAAACTGGGCTTTGCACTTGCTGGACGCACACTGAACAGGGTTTTGGACGGGCGGCTTGCAGTCCTTCGAGCAGTTCTTCGAGCTCTCCTGCGGCGCCTCGCACTTGCCGTTGCCACAGAACGGGCCGGGTTTTCCGCAGTCTTTCGGGCAGGTGTTCGGGTTTTCAGAGTTGCTGCAGATGCCGTCGCCGCAAAACTCGGTGGGATCGTTCTTGCAGTCAGCGAAGCAGGTGTTCGGGTTCTCCGGCGGCTCGCATTTGCCGTCACCACACACCGGTTTGCCGGGGTTGCCGCCCCCGCTGAAGCATTCCGCTTTCTTGGCGCAGTTGGCCAGGCGCTGGATGCGCTCGGTGATTTTCGGGGCGAACAGGGTGCACTCGCCGATGCACGCCGTCGTCTTGCAGCCGCCAACGCAGGTCAGCCACTTGGTGCAGTCGCCTTCTTCCTTGCAGGACTTCAGGTTCGCTTCGCAGCTCTTTTCCATGCAGCCGATGGGGCCCGTGGACCCGCCGCCCTTGCAGTCGAGGGGGCAATTGGACTGGGACTCACCCGCCCCGCATGTGCCGTCACCGCAAACCCCGCCGCCCGATGATCCGCCCGAGGAAGCGCCGCCCGACGATGAGCCACCGCTGGAAGACGAATCATCGGTGGCGTCAGCCGCGTTGTTCTGCGGCCCGTCGACGGTGCCATCGTTGCCGCACGCGGACATCGCCACGACGAGCGAGAAAGTCGTGGCGCTTAACGCGATACCACGAAGGGATCGGAGAGGTTTGACACGCATGGTTGCTCCGGGCCCACCAAGGGCACTTACAACCTACGAGACACGTGGGCCGCCAACAACCGCAAATCGCGGCCATGCGCCACAATATGGGATGTTTTTACAACGGTTCACGCCGTCGTTTCGAGCGAGCAGACGCGCTGCAATCTCACGAGCCCTTCTTCAGCAGCGCCTTGATTGCGGGCACGCGGAGGTCGGCAATGTCGTATGTGATGCCGAGATCCCAGAGCAGCGAACGGTAGACGTGCTCGGGTTTGATGACTTCGCCGTTGGAATTATCGGGCAGACCTGTCGCCAGATTGCAGGGCACGGGGGCGAGGCCGATGTCGTGCGATTTGCCGATTACCTGGCCGCCCTTGATGCCGGCGCCGAGGACGAAACACGCGTTGGTGAGCGCGTGATCGCGACCGCCGCGGCTGTTCATGAGCGAGGTGCGCGAGAACTCGGAGAATCCGACGATGACCGTCTTGTCCATCCAGGTGCCGCCACCGGGATAGGGGCGCTTGCTCAGGTCTTCAACCATGCGGGCGACGTTGTTGAAGCCGCGCAGCTGCCGCGGTCCCTGGTCGTCGGCCCAGTCGTCGAAGTGCGTGTCCAGCCCGGACGTCGCCTGGATGCTGACACATCGGCTCACGCCGCTCGTCAACGCGGTCACCGCCATCGCGGCCTGCGCTTCGTGCGAGGTCGTCGCGCTGCTGCCGTACTGCTTGATGCCGTAGTGGGCGCGCAGTTTGGCCATCGCGGGTGTGTTCGAGGAGAACGCGAAGGTCTTGTCGAGGCCGCTGCCGACCATCTCGACCGACTTCTGGCGCGAGGCCTCCGCGGTCTGCCACATCGGCGAATGGGCGGCGTGCATGCAGGCCGCTTCCTGGGCGAGCATGTTGTCGATGAGCTTCTGGATGTTGGCTGGGAGCGCGGATGAGTCGGCCTTGAGGGCGCGAACGAGGTCCGGAACGCTGCCGGCCTTCAGACCGGTCGCGTACTTGGGGAGCCCCGCGTTGTACGTCTCGACGCGGACGGCGAGGTTGGGAATCGTCTCCTTCACGCCGAGCAACGAAGCGAGCCAAGTCGCGCCGGATGAACCGCGCGCCAGCAGCCCACTTGGCGGCCTTCCGGTGATAAAACGGCGCCTTCCAGCCTCGTGCGTGAGCGTGTCCATGCTCATGCCGCGGATGACCGCCATCTTGTCCCAGTGCTTGGCCAGGTCGCCGATGTACCAGCCGAGCTGGTCGGGTTTGCCGTTGTTGCCCTTGACCTGCACCAGCTTGCCGCCGTTGGGTGGCGCGTCGTCGTCCAGACCGTCGTAGTTCGGCTCGATACGCGTCTTGGCAATGTTGGCGGTCGTGAACTTCTTGGGATCTTTCGGATCGAGGGACAGCATGGTGTCCCAGCCGCCGCTGAAGTAGCAGAAAATGTAGTACCGATCCTTGGTCGACGGCGCCTTGACGGTGCCATCGCCAGGCGCCGTGGCCCAGGCCAGGGATGCCATCGGGTCGAAGCTCGAAACGGCGGTCGCGCCACCGAGGGCGATGCCGCCTTGCAGGGCTCGTAGCAGGAATTCGCGTCGCAGCAGGTCGTTGCTCATCGTGACCTCCTAGTACGTGTAGAAGCGCGGGTGCTGAATCAGCCCCACGCAAACGGCACGCCAGCCCATCAGCGGTGACTTGCTGAGCTTGGTTGCGGATTGGAACAGGAAGCGCCAGGTCTCAAGCTGTTTGCTCGAGGGCGCGAGGTTGCGGCCGTGGAAGCGCAAGAGCAGCGCGGACAGGTTCTTATTGACCCCCATCGGGTTGCTCGTGACCGTGTCGGCGTGGCCAACATGGCGCAGCAGGATTCGCTTGGTGGCGGTCTTCTCCTTGCCGTCGCGCTCGATCATCTTCTTGCATACCGATGACGCCGCGTCGCCGAGGAACTTCTGGAAGAGGGCACCTGGCGACAGGTCTTCCGAGGTCAGGTCGGTGTAGTTCGGCTTGCCGAGGGTGCGCGCGAGCACCACGAAGTTGTCGCTGCCAGCGCTCTTGCCCGAGATGCCCTTGCCGGCCGTCCAGGCGATACCGCCCGACACGCGGCGAACGGCCATGTTCAACTGGTCGATGTTCATGCGGCGACGAGCCCGTGACGGCGCCTCTTCTTGCGGTGTCAGGTCGACGTCGACACCGCCCCCGAGCTTGCCGTCGATCGGCTTGGGCTCTTCGGGCTTGGGCTCCACCGGATCGGGGTCGACTTTGGGCTCTTCCTTGGGGCGGAGGCCGACTTGGGTGCCTTTGTCCATCTCACCGGTGCGCGGGTCGACATTGGGCTTGTAGCTCTGCGGGCCGTCGTCGGTCGCGGTCGTCTTGCCGGGATCCTTGTTGGTGTTGACCTGCGGATCGGTGTTGGTCGGTACGGTCTGCGGCGCGGCTTCATCCGGCGCGGACTGGGCGCAGCCGGACATGACCAACGCAGCTGCGCCGGCCATCAACACCAAACGACCGGGCCACTGACGCGCGGCGAAATCGAAGAATGTACGGTTCATCGGACCCTCCGAAACACCTTGCTGGTCAGGATAGATTTGACGAGCGCGCGGTAGCTGTAGCCGGACTGCGCAAACTCGACCGACAGCTTCTTGGCCCAGGAACGCTCATCAGGCTTCAGCTTGCGACCGAGCATCCGAGCCGCTGTCGTCGCGGCCATGCACTCGGGCAGGCGACCGTCAGCGAACGTCTCCATCGCCATCAGGCGCGGACCGTATTTGACGTGCTTTTCGTGGACTTTCTGCAGGAAGACGTATCCGTTGAGTACGCCAAGGAAGTCCTTTTCCGGCTCGCTCAGCGCCTTGGTGAAGTAGTAACGCTTGCAGACGGTCGTGCATCCCGATCCGGTCTTGGCGCACTGCTCACACTTCTTGGAGTACGCGGGGTAGTTGTTCGGGTTGAGGAAGCCGACGCCCTGCTCGGTCCAGCGGCCCCAGAACGAGGCGACAGGCTCGAGCAACGCATGGCAGTACTTGCAGCCGGGGCGCTTTTGCAGGTTGGGCTCCTTGAGCGCCTCTTCCGCTGCGACCGGGATGCCGCTCTCGGGCGGCTGGAAGGGCTGGCAGAGGAACGTGTTGTAGTAGCGATTGGCCCGCGCGCGGTTGGTCTGAAAGCGCAGCAGGAAGGCCGGGCTGGTGAGGACGCCAGCGTGTTCGGGGCCGAGCTTGACCTTGACCCACTTGTCGACGTCGCTCCACTTCAAGTACGGCAGCTGCGCGTGGTCGAGCGGCGCCGGGTTGAAGCGCAGCCGATTGGCGACTGCCGTCTGGTACTTCCAGAAGAAGACGATCGGTCCGTTCACATACGCGACCTTCTCCGAAAAGAGGTCGGTGTAGGGCCGGTTTTCCTTGATGATGTCGCGAATCTGCAGGTCCATCGCCTTGGCCCACGAGCGAACGAGGGTCAGCTGGACGGTGCCGTACGTGCACCAGCGAAGGTTGGGGCCGCAGCCGCAGCTCGGGTCGAATGCGTAGCCGATCTGGTCGCACTTGGTGCCGTTGGGCGACACCGTGCCGGCCTGGGCGTCGCCGGCGCAGACCTTCACCTCGGATGCCAGGTTCCAGTACGGCTTGACCTTGACCCAGCCCTCACGCTTGGTGCCGTCGGCCTGGTCCCAGTAGACGATCTTGCCGTCCTTGTCGTAGGCGACTGGCTTGTCCAGGCAGGGCACGCGGTTGCCGCGCTGCTTGAACGAAAACGCGCCGCCGCTGCGCCACCACAGCTTCATCTTCTTGTCGTAGCGCAAGGAGGTGTTCGCGCCGAACGGACGGACGTTCTCGATGCTGTTCCAGAACAAACTGCGGTGAACGCGCACCGCCTGTTGCGCGAATGCGTCGCTCTTGAGCCAGCTGTCCAGCGTCGACATCGGTACGTCTTTGGACTTATCGAGCGTCTTGTACTCGGCGACCGTGGGCACGTTGCCGCGCACCTCCAAGCTCGCCGACCGCAGGAATTCGTAGCGGTCCATGGTCGGGTCATCGACCGGACAGATGGCGGCTTTGGGTGGTGCAGCCCAGGCCGAAGCGGCGGCAATGAGCAACGCAGCGGCGATAGGGGCGGCGACTGAGGTGGTTCGCATCGCGCTCTCCTCAGAGGTGGCGGGCAACATGAGCGGAGCGGGCACAGGCGCCCGTTGCGTCACTCGATGAAGCCGTCCTTTTTCCAGTTCTTGATTGCGGCGATTTCAAGGGGCGTCAGCGGCTGCTTCGGGGACAACGGCATACCGCCCTTGACGACGAGCTTGATAATATCATCGATCCGCGATTTCCACTGGCTTGATTTGTATAGTTTCGTGTTCACGCCCTTGTCGCTGTGACAGAGCGCGCAGCTGTTCGAGTAGATCGGCTGGACGTGCTTGGTCCATGTGGTCTTCGGCTTTTCGGGCGGCGGCGTCGTCGTGAGCCACGCGACCGTGCTCTTGGTGCCGATGAGGACGCGATCCTTGTCCGCCGCTGCGGCCGTTGTTGCCGGCATCTGCGTGAGCTTGTGGAAGCTGCCCTTCGCGTTGACCCACCACGCTTTGGCGGTACGGACGAAGACCTCGGCGCTCTCGCTGGCCGCGTACATGTGCGTGACCTTTGACGGGAACTTCCACGCGATCCATGCGCCGTTGCCGTCGCGCACGAGGCATTCGCCGTCGCTGGCAACCCAGACGCGGCCGCTCTTGTCGACCGCGAGATCGGCGACTGGGCGGTCTTTGACTTCCACCCACGCTTCGACCTTGGAGCCGTTGATCACGATGCCGGCGACACGATCTTTCGCGGCCAGCCACAGCGCCGCCTTGCCGTTGACCTTGGGACCCCAGGCGAGCTTGGCGCCGGTCACGTCGAGCTTGGGGATCGTGATCGTGTTGAGTTTGCCGCCGCCGTAGCGCGTCAGCTTGTTGCCGGCGACGATCCACAGCACCGGGTCCTTGTCGCCCACGACGTGCAGGTCGGTGAACGCGAGCTTGGCCTTGCCGGCGATGGCGGCGGTCAGGGGCGAGGCCTTCGCCTTGTCTTTGTCGAGCACCCACAGGCCGGTGCTTGTCGCGATGAGGGTGACCTTGCCGATCTTGGCTACGTCGTGCGGTTTGCCGGTGGCGCCATTGATAACGATGGTTTCGTCCGAGGCCGGCTTGATGTGCGCCAGGCCCTTATCGCCCCAGAGAAAGACGTTTTCACCGTCGGGGCGCACCCACGTGGGCTTCTGCTTGGCGATGGTCGTGACGATGGCTTTCACGTCGCCGCCCGGCTTGACCGGAGCAGCCACGAGGCCGGTTGGGCCGGCGTCTGCAGACCCCGCGTCGGCGGTGACCGTTGCCGAATCGACGGGCGAGGACGTGTCGGCGGAGGAGGTGTCAGGCGAGGCGGTGTCAGGCGAGTTTGGGTCCGCGTCGGATGCCTCGGCGGTATCGACCGCAGCTGTGCCGGCGTCCACGGCGGACGTCCCGGCGTCCACCGCGGTGCCGGTGTCGGCAGCTCCACTGTCGAGCTTCGCGCCGCTGTCCTGCTGAAAGACGCCGCCGCCGGTGTCCTGAGCTGTGGATGGTGCGGGGTCTGCGCCGCAAGCCGCGACGAGCGCGCCCAGGGCGACGGTGGCAGCGCGGACGGAGGGGACGAAACGGCGGTGTCCGATACCTGGCCGCGGGCGGGGGGTGCTCTGCATGGATTGTAAAGGGCCTTGGCGGATGGCTCCCGCCCGGGAATGATGACGGCCCCAATGCTCCGCGCGCCGCCCAATGGCGTCAACTGCGGAAAGGACCCTGGCTCATGAAGATGCGTGTCGCGGTGGCTCTGCCTGCGTTGTTTTGCCTGGTGGCTGTCGGCTGCGGGGAAGACGACTCGGGGACTACGCCCAAGACGATCGTCCCGCAAACCGATGCGGGTGTGGACGCTGGCGGACAGGCGGATACGTCGTCAACGAACGACACGAGTTCGCCCACGGACGCCGGCTCGGGGACCTTGGACACGACGACGAGCGTCGATACGACGGCTGCGAAAGACACCAACCCCGGTCCGGTCGATGCCGGCTCGGCCAAAGACACGACAACGGTTGCGGATTCGGACAGCACACCCGACACGGGTACGCCCGACGCCGGTTCCACGGATGCAGGCCCCGAAGACGCCGGTCCCGAAGACGCCGGTCCAGACGATGTTCCGCCGGTCGATGCCGGCCCGCCCGTGTGCGATCCACCTCTCAAGCTGTCGCCGGGCACGCTGAAGATCCTGCCGTTCGATCTGCACACCTTCAAGGGTATCGGCGGCACAGGTCAGTACCGCTACAAGCTCGTGAAGAACGCCTCGGGAGCCATCCTCAACGCGTTCAACGGCGCCTACCTCAGCGGCGAGAAGTCGGGTGTGCAGGACGTCGTCGAGCTCACGGATCTCGGCTGTGTCGGGGTCGCCCAGGCCAAGGTGTCCGTCGTCGCGGACATGAGCATCAAGCCGTCGCTCGCCACGGTTTCGCCGGGCACGAAGTTCACGTTCCAGGTCAAGGGCGGGTCGGGCGCTGCGACGTTTTCGTTCAAGACCAACGCTTCGGGCGGCGCGCTCTCGGCCGCGGGATCCTACGTGGGTGGCAAGAAAGCGGGCACAGACATCATCGACGCAAAGGACAGCGCGACCGGTCAGCTGCGCACCGTCAAAGTCACGGTCAAGGCCGGCTCCAGCATGTTCGCGCGACCGGCACGGATCAGCATCCCGGTCGGCTCGACCTTCACGCCCAACGTCATCGGCGGCTCCGGCTCGGTCAAGATCGCCGCGTCCGGTACAGCGTTTTCGACCAAGGACGGCAAGCTGACCGCGGTCAAGCCCGGCTACAGCGGCGTGACGCTCACCGACGAATTCACCGGCCAGAAGACGGTCATCAAGGCCCGTTCGATCCGCGCGTTTGACCCCGAACAGCCCTCGGTCGGCGATGGCTTCGGCTGGGCGGTCGTGCGCGGCACGGGCGACATCAACGACGACGGATACCCCGATGCGGTCGTCGGCATCAGCGAGGGCGACTACACCGCGTGGAACGACGGCATCGTGCTCGTCTACCACGGCAGCAAGAAAGGCATGGGCCCCAAACCGGTACAAATCCTGCACGGCACCGAGCGCGATGGGCGCTATGGAACGTCGCTTGCGGTAGGCGACGTCGACGGTGACGGGCGCGTGGATCTCATTGTCGGCAACCCGGTGTCGGATGTCGGGACGATCAACAACGGTGGCGTTCACATCCACAAGGGCCTGAAGACGGGCAAGTTCGAGAAGACCGCCTCGAAGGTGCTGTCCGGCCTCTACAGCTACGACCAGTTCGGCTACAGCGTCGCGCTCTGCGACTTCAACGGCGACAAGCGGCTCGATCTCGCGGTCGGCGCGCCGTATGGCGAGGACCGAACCAAGAGCCCCACCATCACCGATGAAGGTGGCGTCTTCGTGTTCCTCGGCGGCAAGGACGGGTTCGCCGACAAGCCGGAAATCCGGCGTTTTGGCACCGACCTCGACGCGGCAGGAAAACCCAAGAAGGTCAAGAACCTGCGTATGGGCTGGTCGCTCGCCGCGGGCGACATCGACGGCGACGGACTGTGCGATCTCGCGGCCGGCTCGCTGCACTATCGGGGCAACGCAAACAACGACGGCGCGGTCTTCATCTACAAAGGTGTGGCGGCGACCAAGAGCAGCGCTGGCGGGCTGACCGGGTCGGCCGTGCACATGATCACGGGCACCGATAAGAAGGAAAAAGGTGGCCAATTCGGTCGCGCCATCGGCATGGGCGATTTCGACGGGGACAAGCGGGCCGATCTCGTCGTCGGCTACTACGGGCTCGACACCTATCCCGGCGGCAAGAAGCAGACCAACGCGGGCGGTGTGTTCGCCTACAAGTTGACCGGAATTGGCAACAAGCCGGCGACGAAGAAGACCAGCTACCTGGCGGCGCAGTGGAAGCTGCTCGGCGACAACAGCTGGGACTATTACGGCCGCAACGTGCACGCGCAGGACCTCGATGGCGATGGGATCTCCGAGATCATCGCGTCCAATGTCGCCGACGAGATCAAGGGCAAGCCCAGCGGCACCGGCGTCGTCGCCATCTTCAAGGGCCGCAAGGGCAAGTTCCCCGATACAAAGCCGTCGCTGGCGATCCCCGGCGTGCGCGGCGGTGACTGGTTTGGCGCGGGCGTGTCGACTGTCGGCGACGTGGACAAAGACGGCAGCCCGGACCTGGTCGTTTACGCGAGCCACGAAGACACGGTCGGCATGAACCACGGGCGGCCTTATTTCGTCAGCGGCGCCAAGCCGTTTTCGCCGCAACCGCTTGAGTATGTGACGCGGCCGTCCGGGTCGCGCATCGGGCACGCCATGGCCGCGATCGGGGACGTCAACCAGGACGGAAAAACCGACTTCGTGGTGACCGCGCCGTACTCCGAGGGGGCCGAGAAGGTCGCCGGCAAATGGGTGTTCACGAGCACAACCGCAGGGTCGAGCTGGGTGCTGTCGGGCGCGACTGTAGGCACGTCCCAGACCCCGGCGCTGGCGATCCACAAGTTCTATGGTCACACCGGCGGCGAGCTGCTCGGCTGGGACGCAGATGGCGCGGGCGACTTCGACGGTGACGGCATCCAGGACTACGCCGTGGTTGCGCGCAACGAGGACCGTCACAGCGCATGGGGCAGCGGCTACGCGTCCAAACCCAAGTGCGGCAGTTATGGCGGCGATGTCGGCGCGGTCTACATCTTCAAGGGCGGCAAGAAGCTCTCGAAGACGCCCGTGTGGATGATTCTCGGCGTCCAGACGTACGACTACATCATGGCTGTGGGCGGCGCGCAGAAGCCGGGAATGGGCGACATCAACGGGGACGGGCTCGATGACATCGTGATGGGCTCATATGCCTGGGACGCATCTGGACGGAGCAATGCGGGCGGGTGGGCCGTGGCGTGGGGCCGCAAAGCGCCGGCCAAGGGCATCGGCATCGTGTGCAAACCCGACCATATGTTCGTCGGCGTGAAGTCCAACGACTACGTGGGGCGATCGGTCGCGATGATCGGCGATATCGACGGCGACAAGTGCGCTGAGTTCGCCGTCGGGGCCGACGCAGAGGACCTCGGGCTGTCCAACCAGGGCACGGTGCGCGTCATCTTCGGGTGGGGTTCCAAGTGCAAATCGAAGACGCCGCGCGAGGTCGTGCTTCTCTCCGGGTCGAACAACGCGCGGGCCGGGATCTCGGTGGCCAGTGGCGGGGACGTCGATGGCGACAAGCTCAACGATCTCGTGATCGGCGGCTACAACCACGTGGTGGCCGGTCAAGGCACGGGCGCCGCGTGGGTCGTCACCGCGAAATACATCAAGACGCTGACGCCAAAGACGGTGGTCAACGCGGCAGCGCCGCTTGCCAAGTTCCCGATGTCCGACCCCAAGGCCGGCAAGCTCAACGTCGCAGGGACGGTGCCAGGCGGCCAATTTGGCTACTCGGTCTCGCTGATCCCCGGTTTCGAAGCCGATGGGCGCGCGGCCGTCATCGTCGGGTTCCCGTTCGGCAACGTGTTCGGCAAAGACCGGTCGGGCGGCGCCCAGGTCTACCGCGTCATGAAGGGCACCAAGACGTCGCTGGCGCAGCAGCCGTGGGGCGCGATCGCTGGCGAGACCTACCGGAGCGGGGGCGCGATCGGCTACTCGGTGGCCGGGGCAAACGTCGGCGGAAAGGTCATCATCGGCGCCGGCGGATATTACGGAACACCGCAGGGCAGCAAGGCCGTCGACGGTGGCTCCGCGTACATGACGCTGCTCGACAAATAGAGCACCGAACAAAGCGGGGGCCAAGCGTCACAAAGTCGCGGGCTTCATCGTCCAGGCCCGATTGGAAGTCACTGACTGAGCGATGGGCCGAGTCCGAGCGACCCGAACCCGAACCCGAACTCACACCCTCACGCGGCGCCGCTGTGCTTGCGAACCAGGCCCGCGAGCATGGCTGCGACGTTGTCGGCCGCCGCCAGCAGCGGTTGGGCTTCGACGGCAGGCACCAGACCAGGCGCCGCGGCCAGCTCCACCGCCACCGCCGCCTCGCACGCTTCGCCCCGCGCCTCGTTGAAGCGCTGCCGCGTCTCGCCTGCGTTGAGTCGGTTGGCCCCGTCACCGATCAGCAGCGTCGGCGCCGTTGCCGACCGCCGCAGCTGATCGGCCAGGTCGCGGTCGCCTCGCGGGATGCTCCCCGCCAGCCGCCTGCCATGGCCTGCGAGATCCCTGGCGTGGTGCCAGACGTGGAGCTTGTGGTGCGCGAATCGTGTGGTCGCTGCGTTCATGGTCGCCTCCTCGGCGCCGGATGAGCGGCGCCCTCACCCCGAGAGGGGCGCCGATCAGCGGGCGTTGAGGAGGCCCGAGGAGCGAGTGGGTGTTCGCGTTCGGGTTCGCGCTTGTTACCCGGCCTGCGCGGGGTTTATAACGTCCCCTACGTCTTACTCAGGCCACGCCGGAGGCCGGTTGCACAGCCGCAGCGACATCCTCGCCCATCGCCTCTCACGCTTGGGACTTCCTCGCCGCGATTTGCCGCCAACGGAGTCCGATTGGCAGGAATTCGTCGCCCGTCTGGAACGGTATGTTCTCGACCAGGAACTACCCTATGCGAACCGACGCCGTGATTCCTCGGCCGCGCGCCGCATAGGCGGGTTGGATCGGGTCCCTGAACGCCGCGAGTCCGCCGGCACCCGCGCTCGCAACGAACGCGACAACCTGCGGGCCGTCGTCGACGCTTTGTCCGACGCGCTTTGCCAGATCGACAGGAAAATGCGCATCCAATTCGTCAATAGCGCGGGCGAGAAGCTGTTCGGCTCGTCCGTGCGGCAGCTACGGGATCGCAATCTCTTCGACATCGTCTGGCTGTACGACGGCAACGCGATTCCCGAGAACCTGTGCGACGGGCAGGAGATCGCGGACCTGCTCCTGGCCGGCGAGGAGCTCTCGTGCCAGGACGGGACGTTCAAGTGCTGGGATGGGCGCGCGGCGCCCGTTCAATTCGTCATCACACCGGTACAAAAAGACAACGAACTGACCGGCGCGCTGCTCGTTGTTCGCGACCTCACCGAAGAGAAGATGCGCGAACGCGAGCTCGCCGAGGCCCGCAGCGACGCCGACGACGCACGCCGCGCGCAGGAAGCGAAGTCCGAGTTCCTCGCCAACATGAGCCACGAGATCCGCACGCCCATGAACGGCGTGGTCGGCATGCTCGATCTGCTCATCGACGGCGAGCTCGACGCCCTGCAACGGGACTACGCAGCGACCGCGCGTTCATCAGCCAACGCCCTGCTCTCTCTGATCAACGACATCCTCGACTTTTCGAAGATCGAGGCCGGCAAATACGAGCTCGAAGAGATCGACTACGCGGTGCGCGACCACCTCGAAGGCATCGCGATGCTGCTCGCGGCCGGGGCCCAGGAAAAAAGCGTCGAGCTGATCGTCGACATCGACCCCGCCCTGCCCCACGCCCTCGTCGGAGATCCGGCGCGGCTGCGGCAGATCCTTACCAACCTCGCGGGCAACGCCGTCAAGTTCACCGAGACCGGGTACGTACGCTTGTCCGCCAGGCTCATTTCCGCCGGTCGCCGCAACGATCCGGTCGTCGTGCGGTACGAGATCGAAGACACCGGCATCGGCATCCCCGACAGCGCGCGCGCCAAGCTGTTCGACAGCTTCTCGCAGGTCGATGCATCGACAACCCGACGCTTCGGCGGCACCGGACTTGGGCTGGCCATCTGCAAGCTGCTGGCCGATCTAATGGGCGCCAGCTTGGATTACACGAGCGAAACCGGCGTCGGCACGACGTTCCACTTCGAAGTGACGCTGCAGCGATCCAACAAGCGCCCGACACACGACACCGCCAACGTCGCCATGGTTTCGGGCCGCCGCGTGTTGGTTGTCGACGACGTCGCGCCGGTTCGGGATCAGCTGCGACGAAGGCTGACATCGTGGGGGCTCGCGGCTGACGAGGCCCATGACGCGCGGTCGGCGCTCGCGAAGATCGACGCCGCTATCGACGACCGACGACCCTACGACCTGATCTTGGTGGACAAGACGCTGCCGGGCGTTGATGGCGTCGACTTGTTGTGGTCGATCCGCTCGGATCGTCGCCTACAGCTAACGCGCATCGTGCTCATGTCGACAGTCGGCGACACGACCGACGCCGCACAGACCAAGGGCGCACGCGTCTCGTCTTACCTCACCAAGCCGTTGCGCGACGCGCAGCTCTACGCGGCGATCTTCAATGTGCTGTCAGGGCGGCGCAAACGGCAGCTCTCCATCGGCTGGCGCAAGGCCACCGCCATGATGCGCACGTCGTCTTTGCCCACGACCAAACGCGTGGACGGGGTGCCGAACGTCCTGCTCGTCGAGCCCGATTCCGTCGAGAGGCGGGCGATCATGGGCCAGATCAGGCGTCGCGGTTATCGCGTCGAAGGCAAACAAAACGCCGCCGAGGCTTCCGTCGCGATGCTCTCCAAGCGCTTCGACATGCTGGTGATCAACGCCGACATGATCGCGATTCCTACCGGTCGACGGCAGAGTTGGACGCAGCTGAACTGTTGGATCTTCGGGCCAGACGCCACCGAGCAGTCGCGGGTCGCGATCTCGGATGGCGGGGCCGTTGACGACCTCGGTCAGAAGCTGCTCGGGGCTGGTTTTCACGCCGTTGTTGACCGTCCGCCAGCGCCGCAACAGATCGACTGGATCCTCGACACCCTCGTGCCGATCGATGGCGAAGAAGCCAAGGTCGAGCGGGAGATGCGCGAGATCGGCGCGGAGACCAAGCCACTGGTGCTCAGCACGCTCGGCGGCAACGGCGCCGGGGCCCCCTTTGGCGATATCGACGAGACAGAGGACCGGCCGTGGGTGCTCGTCGCCGAAGATAACCACGTCAACCAGGTCGTCACGCGGGCGATGCTGAAGCGGCTGGGGTATCGATGTGATGTCGTCAACAACGGTCAACAGGCCATCGACGCGCTCCGAACCAAGCGGTACGCGGCCGTGCTGATGGACTGCATGATGCCGGTGCTCGACGGCATGGAAGCGGCGCGGCGCATCCGGGCGGCCGAACCGAAAGGCGTGCGGCTGCCGATCATCGCGCTCACGGCCAACGCGATGCGTGGTGACCGGGCCAGGGTGCTCGAGTCGGGCATGGACGAGTACGTCAGCAAGCCCGTGGATCGGGAGACGCTCGGTGCAGCGTTAGCGCTGCACATCGCGCGGTCCGAAGAGCAGGTTCAAGCCGCCGAGGCCGTGCAAGCCGAGGACCTCGCCGCGCACAATGACGAGCTGCCGGCTGTCGACATCGAATCGCTCGCGCAGCTCCGCGCCATCGCCGACGACGACTCGTTTGTCACCGAGGTTGTGGGCATCTTCCTGGCCGACCTGCCGGGGCGCATCGAGTCGCTCGAAAAGGCCATCACGGACACCGATTTCGGTGGCATCAAGCGCGTCGCGCACCACATCAAGGGCGCGTCACGCTACGTTGGGGCGGCCGCGATTGCCCATGCGTGCAAATCGCTCGAGATCGCCGCCGACGATGGGGACCTGGCGCGCGTCAAGCAGCTTCGCGAGCAGCTGGCCGAGGATTCGCTGTGCGCTCAGCAGACGTTCAAGAGCATGGGCGTCGCTTGACCTGCGTGCAGCTGAGCACGGCTTGGCACGGCTTAGCACCAACGCCGGTCACTTAGGGTGTAAGGCTATGATTCTCAGTGCTTTGCACGGCGTCGGTCGCCTTGGGTGCAACGGTCGTCTTGGGTTTCCTCTCTCCTCGCCAGCGCGAGGAGAGAGGGCCCGAAGGGCCAGAGAGGAGCAAGAATGACCGCGCGCCGCAGGCGCACAATCCATCGGCGTCGGCACATATAACATCCTGTTTCCAGACGGTTTTCCATAATCGACGTCTGAAAAAGGACGCCTTCGGCGGCTGTTCGGATCACCCCCCTCTGAGCCTTCGGCCCATCTCCCCCTGCGTTGGCAGGCAGAGAGGATGGCGCTGTGCCATTCCATCATGTTTTCAATATGTTCCAGCCTAAGTGACCGGCATTAGGCTTAGCACCGGTTAGACCTGCTTCTTGCGCACGCTCCAGATGAAGCCGTCGTACCAAAAATGCATGATCGACACGACGTGGCTGAACGCGACCACGCCGATCGCGACGCCCGGCTTGACCGTTGACCAAACGCCGTAGGCGACCGCGGGAAGGACCAGCAACAGCAGCGCCAAGACGTTGCGCAACGGAAGCTGCAGCCGGCTGAGCCCAAACAGCGACACGATGGTCTTCTTCTCGCTCCACCAGACGATCGCGAAGTACTGCAGCGCGTGGAAGAAGTTCATCATAAAGAAGGCTTCGCCGATCGACAGCAGCCCCCATGCGGTGACGGAGCAAATAGCCGTAGACAGGAGCAAGAGCGCCTTCGGAGTCGGAATCCGGTAGCCCTCGAAGCGGATCAGCCGCGCGAACTCGCGGACATACAGGATGAGAATGACCGCGGCGGTTGCGAACACGGCGAGGCGCAGTTCGTCCTGGCGCGTGGTGAGGATTTGGCCCAGCGAAGCCAGTGAGTCGCTGCCCACGCGCTGGAACGCGCTGAAATGGCGGGCGTGTTCGTGCAACACCAGGTTGACGCCGGCGAAGATCGGGCCGATGTAAATGAGCAGGTTCAACAGGTAATCGGCGCGGCGTCCCGCTGTCGGCTTGTTGCCGTGGCGCATGTCGTAGATGCGCGCGAGGCCGAACGTCTGAAGCGCGGAGTGATAGACGTCCCACCACACCACGAGGACGCTCACGGCGATGAACAGCCAGTGCCAGGTGAGCATGCCGAACAGCAAGGCGACGGGAACGACACGGAACCGGATCGGATGCAGGGCGAAGATCTTGGCGTTGCCGTGGCTGCGGAAGAAGACGATGACCAGGTGCGCGTGGGTGAACACCGCGATGAAAAAGAGCAGAAACTGCTGCTTGAAGCGCGGATTTAGCGACTCGAAGGTGACCTGCGGATTGAAGGCGGGATCGGAAAACGCCACAAAGCCGATGGCCATCGCGATCAGCGGTGAAAAGATGAAGAAGATGTAGTCGTACGTGCGGCTGACGATGAAGCCGCCGGTGTTCTTGTTCGGCGCGGCCGACTTGCCAGCGTCCGCCGGGTTCGCCCTCGACTCAGGCGGCCTGGATGGCGTCTCAGCGGGCGTGGATGGGCCGGAATTCGGGGCTATGGACGTCATGTCACGCTGCGAATGTGGGGTTGCGTGCAAGGTAGCGAGGCGCGGTTGATTTGGCCACTGAATGACGGCCGGGATGATGCCCGCGTGGGTCCACTCTGCTAAGGTGCGCGCGATGACTGCGGACACGTCGATTCCAACGCTGGTTCGTGATGCGTACGAGGTGTTCGGCGACCCGCACCACCTCGAACAGCTGGTCATCACCTGCGAACATGCCAGCAATCGTGTCCCGCCGCCGCTCACCACCGTAGACGACGATTCGTACGCTCTCGGCGCGCACTGGGGATGGGATATCGGCGCGGCTGAAGTCGCCCGGGAGTTGGTGCGACTCAAGGGCTGTTGCGCGATCATGTCGCGGTTTTCGCGACTGGTGATCGACGCCAATCGTCCAACGGATCACGGCGAATTGATCCGGCGTCGCGTCGAAGGAACGCCGCTGAGCTTCAACGACGGCATCGACAACGCCGAGGTCGAACGACGCATCCAGACATATTACGAGCCGTATCATCGCGCGATCGACTTGTTATGCGGCGAACGAATCGACGCGGGCGGAGACGTCGTCTTGTTTTCGGTGCACAGCTTCACGCCGCAGCTCGGAGACTTCATCCGCGACATGGAAATGGGCGTGCTCTTCGACGCTCACGACGCTGTTGCGGGGCGGTTTGCCGGGCACCTGGACGACGCAGGCTTCAAAGTCGCGCTCAACGAACCGTATTCGGGCCGAACAGGGCTCATTTTCGCAGCGAGCCGACACGGAAACGCGCACGGGGTCATCTATCTTGAGCTCGAGATCCGCCAAGACCTGGTCGCAACAACCGAACAGGCCCGCGAAGTGGCGCGCCGACTGGAGCCCGCGTTGTCCCGATTGCAGGTCCGCTCCAGCAAGCGTTGAGGATCGAGCCGGTTCAGCCTTCGTGCATCTGCGGCAGCGTCATCAGGGCGCCGATCGCCTGTTGCGGCGTGGCCTTACCGGACAGCATCGCGCCGACCGCTTTGGTCAGGTGCGCGTCGATTCCACGGTTGGCTGCCAGCTCTGCGAACGTGGTCGCGGCGGCGACGGCATCGAGCTGGCCCAGTTCCTTTTCGATCTCGGCGGCGACCTTGCCCTGCGCGAGCATGCGGCCAGCGAGGACCTCGCGACTCTCCGATTCACGGCGCGCAACGAGGTCGCCTAGACCGGCGAGGCCAAACGCCGTGTCCGACTTGCCGCCTGCCGCCCGTACAACGCGGGCGAGTTCAGCGGTGCCGCGGGTGATGAACGCGGCCAACGTGGCAGGTCCAAGCTCAAGTTGCAGGCACAGACCGATCGCGATCGCGCCGACGGAAGCTCCCGCCGCGGCGACCTCAACACCGACAAGGTCATCGCTGGTATAGACGCGCAGCGCATCGCTCGCGAAGGCGGCCTGGACCGACTCCCTCACGCTGGGAAAGCGACTCGCCACAACCGCAGCATTCGGTCGACCGGCGAGCAGGTCATCAACCACGATTGGACCGAGCAACGCGCCGGTTTTCTGCACGCATGTCTCTTGCCGCACGACCCGACTGGGAAACGCGAGGCTCTTGCCTTCTGCGCCGCGGACCGCGTGGACAATCGCGTGGTGGCCGTCCACTGCATCACCCGCCGCGCGCAGAATCGTCCGCACGTCGCCTGCGGGGCACGCGAGCATGAGCGTATCGCTGGCGTCACATGCCTGGGATGCGTCGCTGGTGACAGTGACGCCATCGTGAATTCGCTCAAGCTCGGGCAACAGTTTCTTAGACGAACGACGACGCTGGAGGCTGGAGGCACGACGGCCGTCGCGGTCCCAAAGCACCACGTTGGCGCCGTTGGATGCCGCGACATGGGCGAGGGTGATGCCCCACCGGCCTGCGCCCAGGATCGCGATTGCGGGGACCTGTTTCATCGCGTGGCCTCCCCGGATTCGCGGACGCAGCTGTCCAATCCGAAGCCATCGAGGCGGTTGGCGTAAAACAGGAGCAGCTCGGTCTGGTTGATGACGAGACCGTTCGCGGCGCGCTCCACGGGTGCTGTGGTGTGATACATGCCGAGCACCTTGGCGCCGTACTTGACGAGGTCCTCGGTGCCCATGCGTTCCACGCTGTGTGACAGGCAAATCCGACGCTCGCGAGCCAGCTCCTGCAGCCGTAGACGCAGCCGGTCCGCGCGACGCATGACGCCCTCGGTGGGAACCAATTCGCCGCGCGCCACGCGCAGCAGGCGGTACAGGTCAAAGCCCGGATACTGGTCGCGCAAGGCGCCCCACAAAGCGAAGGCGAGGAAGCTGCTCGATTGAACGACGGTGTTGCGCCGATAGGACCGCGCCACCGCCCGCCCGCATTCCTGGGTGTACTCGCGGTCGCGCGCGGCGTCTTGCCGGACCTCACCGTTGACCCATAGGTACCGTTCGATGTCGATCGCTCGCTCGTGCGGATCGCGACTGACGCCGGCGACGTCCACGGGATTGCCGAACGGATCGAGCGGCTCACCGAAGCGAAGGTACATCGTGTATTCCATGCTCATCGTCTTGAGCGCGAACGATACGATGCGTGAAACGTCTGCAAATTCGTCGTCTTCGATGATGTAGCGCGCGCCGCCGTCGCGCCTGAGGTGCTCGCTGATCAACGTCTCGGCTTCGAGCACCAGGTGGTAGTTGATGGTCAGCGGGCAGATGAAGATCTTCGGCCGCGACCGGCGCGATTGCAGGTTGCGGGTGTAGGCCTTGAGCGCGGTCCCCAGCAGGCCGAGCTTGAGCCGGTTTTCGACGACGTTGCTGCGACAGCGTGTGCCGCCGGGGAAGAACAGCGAGTGGTAGCCGCGCTCGAGCAACACCTGCGAATAGGTCTTGAGCACCGCCTTGTAGACGCCGTTTTGGATGCGCCGGTCGACCTTGTACGCCCCCAGGTTGTGCATGAAGAAGCTGGTCAGCGGGTTTGTGAACAGGTTCTTGCCCGCGCCGTACGTCACCGGGGGTAGTCCGGATTCTTCGAGCGCCCAGCCGACCGCGATCGAGTCGAGGTTGCTCGAGTGTGTGGGCACGACGATCAGAGTCCCGATCTCGGCGAGTTGGCGCAGATGCGCGACGGCGCCTTCGACGACAATGCGTTCGCTGAGTTTGCGGAAGCGCGACAGGATGGACTCGCTGGCGAGGTCGTCGATCGACCGCGGCAGGTGCTGGGCGTTGAACAGCGCGCTGAGACCGACGGGAAGGACGCTTGTCGCGAAGTTGTACACGGCGGGCGTGAACTGGCCGGCGACGTCATCGGAGTACGTTTGCACGGTTTCGCGCAACACGCGGATCCGCTCGCTATCGGACGATCGGCCGACGGTCCGGGCGATGTTTTGCCACCACTCGTAGGGCCACAGGTCCATCTTTGACGAGCCGCGACGCAGCCGCTGCATCTCGTAATACGCGGCTTCGTTGAGGACATAGGCCAGCTTGTTCTGCGACGAGCGTTGAGCGGCGTCGGCGATGTCTGCCACCACACGTTCGGTGACTTCGTTGACGATCGCGGCACGCTCGCCCATGAAGCCGAAGATGCGGGCGTTGCGGGTGCGAAACATGGGCTCTCCGCGAGACTTGGCGGCTGCGCGCGTGCGCCACTGTGGACCGGGAAAACGTGCAAGGCAACCGTGGCCGAGCGATCATTTTTCTGCGAGGATCCGGCACGTATGAACGCAAATCTCCCCGCTGACGCCGACGATGACGCGGCCGATCAAGCGCCTGTGAACGAGGCCATCCTGCTCGTCGACGACGACGAAACCGTGCTCGAATTCGGTCGCATTGCCTTGTCGCGGCTCGATCGCGAGGTGCTCATCGCCGACAACGGTGAAGCCTGCCTGGAGCGGCTCCGCGATGAATCCAGCCGGGTCAGCGTCATCGTGCTCGATATGCAGATGCCGGGTCTGTCGGGTGAAGACGTGCTGCGCGAGATGAAACAACTCGGGGTGTCATGCCCCGTACTGATGTGCAGCGGCTACGACTTTACCGAGCAACAGGTGCAGGCGCTCGGGGCAGCGGCGTTCCTGGCCAAGCCCTACCGAATGCACGAGTTTGTGCAGGCGGTTACCAGCCTATTGCCGTGATGTAGCGACGCGATCGCGAACGGCGCCCGCAATGGCTCGTACGTGGTCATCCGGCTGGCCAAGCGCCTCGAGCGCCTCATCAAGCCGCAAGACGTATTCGGTATTGGCGCCGCTTGGACCGTGAGCCGTGACAACCCGGTCCGCGATCTCTGCGATCGTTGCTGGGCCCGCGTAGTCGCCGTTTTGGGGACCCGCGACGTAGACCATGGCGTCGATCGTGCGGCCGTCGCCCAGCGCGTTCAGCACGACCATGTGCCGCTCGTAACCGGCCTTCTCACGATGATCCAGCGCCGGCAACACCGCCTCAGCGACGTCGGTTGCGATGCGAAAGGCGACGCCGATTACGTCGGCTTCCGGCCGGGCGAGCAGCGTCACCACGCGACCGGGAAGGGCAGGCGTGCCACGGTGATCGGGAGAGTGCTGCCAAAACCGCCGTTGCCATCCACGCAAACGGGCTGGCACGCGCTCAAGAAATGGAAACGCAGGCCGCCACACCAGCGACCCGTAGCCGAAGACCCAGACGGACATGTGTCGTGTTGGTGGCTGCGAGCGACCGCTTCAGACCGCGGAGTCGCCGAGGAATTTGCGCTCGATCGCCTCGTAGTAGTCGACGACCTGCCGAACGTAGGCACGCTTTTCGAGGTAGCCGCCGGCGAAGAACGAACGCTTGAAGCCGTAGATGATCATCGACTTCAGGTCCTTGACCCCCATGCCGAGCTCGGTGACCGAGTGCCAGTACTCGTCGGTGACGGTGGTGTTGCTGACGGTCCGGTTGTCGGTGCAGAGCGTGACCGACACGCGTTGATCGCGGAGCTTGCGCAGGTTGTGGTCCTTGAGCGACTGCATCTTCGGGTTGGTCTGCAAGTTGGACGTCAGGCAGACCTCGAGGGTGATGCGACGGTCCGAGATGTACTCGCCGAGCGCACGCACATAGGCGTCCTTATCTTCGATCGAGGGGTCGCGGATCTCGTCGGCCTCCAGCAGGTAGTAGCCATGACCGATGCGGTCGGCGTACAGCTCGGTGACGGCCTGGAAGATGCTCTCAGGGCCATATGCTTCGCCGGCGTGCACCGTCTTCTTGAGAAAGTTCTTCTGCGCGTAGCCGAACGCCTTCTTGTGGATGCCAGCGGGGTAGCCGGCCTCTTCGCCTGCGAGATCGAAGCCAACGACGGGGAGACCGTAGCGGTCGCGCGCTTGAACCGCGGCCTGCACGAGCTCGAAAGAGGCCATCGGGTAAAGCGCGGTCGGGTCGCTGTGCCGGTGGACGCGGACGAAGTTGCCAAAATACTCGCTGAATCCGTCGGTGAACTTGCGCATCGCGCTGACGATGATTCCGTACTCGAAGCGCGGCTCGGTGCCGTCGACGATCTCCGCGCGCCGATTAAACTCTTCCTTGGCGCGCCGCATGCCGCGGTTGACGGCCTTGAGCACCATGATCGTGTTCATGTGCCCGTGAACGTGCAGCTGCGGGGCGAAACGCACCTCGAGGTAGCGAACGCCCTCGCCCTGGTTGTCGAGGCAGAGCTCGTAGGCGGCGCGTTCGAGCGCGAGTTCGGACTGCAGGACTTTGCAGGTGTAGGAGAACCCATGCAGGTACTCCGAGAGGCTGTTGTAGCGGTCCTTGAAGACGAGCTCGCGCAGGCCGTCTTCGGTGTAGCTCGGCAGCTTGACGTTGTATTCGCGGGCCAGGTCGATCAACGTCGGGATGCGGATCGACCCGTCGAGATGGACGTGCAGATCGGTCTTGGGCAACGCCAGCAACATCTCGCGCGAGACGGGGGCGTCGGCGGGGTTGAAAGCGCCGCTTGACGTTGTGGTGTCGGCGGGCGTCGGCGGGGTCTTGCTCGGGGTCGTGGCCATCGGCAGCTCCAGGATGGCGGCGAAGGCTACAGCCTCCCACGCGGGTGGTACAGCCCGAGGCTCACAGACCCCTGACAACAGCGCGCCGAATGCGGCATGATGCGGCGCCTCGAGCCCGTTTGGACGACGCCATGACGACATTTGCCCCCCGCAGCCCGGTTTCACGGCGAGCGACCGCGCCCGAGTCCGCGCGCGTTGTTACGATCGCGCTACTCGCTGTGTGCCTCGCCGCCCAGGGTTGTGGCGGCGACGACACAAGCGACGATAAGAAGGACGGCGTCGACGGCGGCGGCACCGAGACCAAGCAGCCCGAAGAGACGGTCAAACACCCCGGTCCTTGCACGACCGACTTCACCGACAGCAAAGGCAAGCTCCACAAGGGCTATGTCACCCGCACCTGGGACAGCAAGAAGCGCCTCGTGCTCGAAAAGACGGCGGATTTCGCCGAATCTGTCAACGCCACGCGCTGGACGCACGAGTGGACGTACGGCGGCAACGACAAGCTGCTCAAGGAGAAATTCGAGACGTCGTCGGACGAGCCGAACTTCGAATGGGCCTACGAGTACGACGCGAAGGGGCGGCTCGCGAAAAAGGTCGGCAACAAGACCGGCTGGACCCGCGCCACGTGCACCGTCGAATACAATAACCCCGGCGGCAAATTGAGCGCGCACATCTGCCTGTGGGAGTTGGACGAGACCGACGACGACGGAAAGGTCACCGGCACCACCAAGGGCAAGAGCTACGTCATCTGGAAGCCGGGCAACAAACAACGCACCGAAGAGCACCAGACCGAAGGCAACAGCGAGCCGGACAAGGTCATCGTGGATTCGCTCGACGACAACGGCAACGTGATCAAACGGGATATCTACACATCGACCGCAAGCTTGCCCGACAAGACGATCAAGCACTCGTACGACGCCAAGGGCCGGCTGGTGAAGACCGAGATCGATGAAGACGCCGACGATCAGCCCAACGAGATCCAGACGCGGACCTGGGACACACCCGGCAACCTGCTCACGGTCGGGTTCGATGACGACGCCGACGGCAAACCCAACTGGATCTGGCACCACAACTACGCGTGCTGGGCGAAATAGCGGGCCGATGATGCGTCCTTGTTTCGATCGAATGCCCGGCGACGGATCAGCCCCGCGGTGGGTGGGTTTCGTGGTCATCGCGGCTTCGATGGGGCTCGCTGCTGGCGCTTTGTCCGGGTGCGAAGACGAGCTCGCGTCCGGGCCAAACAGCGGCGTTTCCGTGGATGACGCGACGTCTGTTGGCACGTCTTCGAGCGGTGGCTCGTCGAGCGGCACGTCGGGGAGCTCCTCGGGCGGGTCGTCGAGTTCGTCATCGGGCGGGCGAGCCGACGCGGGCGGATCGGTCGGGGACGCTGGTGGCACATCGACGCCCGCGCTGACCGACAAACCGCACAAGCTGGTCGAATCCGACGGTGCGCTCTACATGGCGACCGACAAGGACAACGTCTACTGGACCAACGCGAACGCCAAGAGCGTGTGGCAGCTCGGCAAGAAGGGCGGCGCCAAGGAGCTCGGCAAAGAGCCGGGCGGTAACTTGCCGTGGGACCTCACCGTGCTGAAGGACACGGTGCTCTTTGGGGCGCGCGGCAAGAAGCTGTACTACATCCGCAAGATCCCGCTGGACGGCAGCCCGAGCGGCACGGCTGCGACTGTCAAACCGATGATGTCGGTCCAGATGATCCGCAACATGACCGCCGACGACGGCGCGGCGTACTTCACAACCGGAACGACGCAGGGGCCGACCTACACCGGTCTTATCCGCAAGCTCGACCCGAAAGAGGCCGAAGTTACCGACCTGGCGCAATACCAAAAGGAGCCGACCGGCATCGTGGCCGAAGGCGATTGGGTTTACTGGACCACGCGGCAGGGTCCCGCGGTTTGGCGCGTGGCCAAGGACGGAAGCGGCACGCCCAAAGCCCTGGTGCACACCAAGACAGGGGCGCTGTCGTTGGCGTTTAATGAAGACTTCCTCTACTGGACCAACGAGGACGGCATCGCGGCCAACGTCAAGGGCGGAACCATCATGCGCGCGCCGGGCGGTGGCGGAATCCCGGTCGTGCTCGCCGATGGGCAGGACGTGCCGATGGCGATCGCCGTGGACGATAAACACATCTGGTGGGTGTCGCGCGGAACCGCGGGCGAAAGCTTCTCGGACGGTGGACTGTTCCGGCTCGGCAAAGGTGGCGGTGAACCCGAGAAGATCGCCGCCAAGTTGCCGCAACCATGGGACCTGGCCGTCGATGGCGAGTCGGTGTTCTGGCTGTGTCGCGGGGCCGCCGGGGCGAAGGGTGGCGTCTGGGGCATGAAGAAGCCGAACTAGCTTGAATTACAGGGATCCACCGCGGATTGTGGCGTTCTATTTTGGCGGTGCGGCAGGTCTTCTCGCGCCCGCCACGAATCGCTTCATCACGCCCATCAGCTCGGCGACCACGCGATCACTCGCCCCCCGCTTGACGGCCTCGTCGACGGCGTATGCGAGGGTCTTTCTGTCGCCGACGGAGGCGGCGCGGTGGGCCAAGATGACCAGCGAACGTGTCGTTTTGGGGTGGCTGTCAGCGTGCGAATTCAGTGCGCTGGCGACCTCGGGCCACGGCGCGGTGCGGCGCGAAAAGCCGGTGTCCGGATCGACCGGAAAGTCGGCGAGATACGATGCGTCGGTCGAAGTCGCGGCCCGATGGATCCAGAGCGCGGCGACGTCATCGAAGTCGACCAGCAGCCAGTCGGGATCGGCGAACAGGTGCTGACGGATGTTGGGTCTTCCGGCCTGGAAGCGACGCTCGCCGGCGCTCGTGTGCTTGATGAAGAACGACCGGATTCCCAGTCGAGAGACCTCGTCCTTCCAGCCCGGTTGGCCGTAGCGGATCCGCTGGTACACATCGATGTAGGTGCTCTCCTCGTAGCATTCGAGGCAGTTGTGAACGAGCACGCGTCGCTGGTCGACACCGTTGGTCGCGCCCGCCGGCGGCAGTCCGCGGAAGTTGCGCCAAAGCCACACGCCCGACAGGCCGTCGCTGATGAAGGTCTCACCGGGCAAGGGGGCGGCTTTTTCAAACAGCTCGATCGGGTGGCGGCGGTGGTCGAAGCCATCGATTCCCAGGCCCATTCGATGCCATGCAGCGTGATCGGCGTACCCGATGGACGCCACGAGGAGGGCCACGGTGGCGGCTGCGAGTCGCGGGGTGCGCCCGGCCAGCCAGGTCTTGATGCGCGCGTCCGAGAGGATGGCTGCAAACGCCGGCGCGGCCGCCATCGCCATCGGCAGGACAAGACGCTGGTGGCGCACGCCCAGGTAGCCGAAACCCAGCAGCACAAACGCTTCGAAGAGGCGACGTCGCACAAGTCCCACGATCGCGCCGACGCCGACCAGGGCCACGGCGTACCACTGCATGTGGGCCCACGCGACCAGCTTCAAGGGCCGAAACTCCGCGAGATGGGCGTTCCAGTAGCCGTGCGAGCCGAACGAGAATGGCAGGAGCAATACGTCGATTCCGCTCGGCGCGAAAAGGGCAAGCGACGCCGCCGAAAGCGCCACGACACCAAACAGCAGGGCTACGACGAGCACGACGGTCTTGTCGTCGGGAGGCGCCTCATCAGTGCCGCGAAACAGCGGCGATAGGCGCTTGGCGACCACAGCCGCCGCAAGGGCAAACCAGACCAACATCGCGTATATACCGCCAGCGTGCAGGTGAATGCATAGGACGGGAAGCAGCGCGGCGACGACGGCCAGGCGCCGATTTCGGAACCCGCCGGCCCGCCATCTGCTGAGCAGTCCAACCACCAAAGCGAGCACCAGGACGGAGACGAGCAGCGGCCGCTCTTTGAAACGAAACGCGCCGGCGTTGACGAAGATGATAAGCGGCGCGGCCCCCCACGGTGCCGGCAGGCCCTGTCCGGCGATGAACAACGCGATCAATCCGACCATGAAGCCGACGAATGCGGCTTTGGCGATGATGAGGCCCTTGGCGCCGAACGCATCGACGACCGACGAGATCGCGACGGCAGGCAGCCACTGGTGCTGGGTCCAAACATGTCCGTCTTCGGCGTAGCTGAACGGGTTGGTGAGCGGGACCTCTCCGGTCGCGCGGATCCAGCGGCCGGTAGCGGTGTGAAAGCCCGCGTCGTCGTTGTTGATTTGGAAAACGGACAACGCGACCGACAGGACGACGACGGCGGCCAGCAACACACGGCTGAGTTGGCGGTCGCGGGCGGGATCAAGCATCGGGGGGACGGTTGTCGCCTATTGGCCGGCGAAGATAATGCCCTCGCGCTCGAACAACCGGGCGCAGAGTCGGAGCAGGAGGAGGGCGAGTAAGACCGACGACGCGGCCGCGAGGAGCAGCAAACCAAAGGGAACGTCGTCGCCACGCAACAGGTCACCCATGAGCGCTTGCTGGCCCAACGCCGGGATCGGGATCATCCACCATTTGGTGGAAAAGCCGAGCACCTGGGCCGCGAAGCCGGGGAGCATGGGCACGAAGAGGAGCAGTGAGAGGTAGGTTTGGGCCTCCTTGAAGCTGCGGGCGAACGTGGCGCCTACGAGCTGCAACGACGCGGCGAAGGGGGCTAACGGCAGAACAATGATGAACATGATGCCAACCTCGAACCAGCCGATCCGAAAGGCGATGCCGATGTTCTCAAGCGGCACCTGGGGGAGCACAAACGCGGTCAGCGTGAGGGTAATGGCGGCGCTCGCGGACCCAAAGATGAGCGCGACCAGCCATTTGCCGACAACAAGCGTGAAGCGGGACACGGGATTGAGCAGCAGGGCTTCGAGTGAGCCGCGTTCACGCTCGCCTGCCGTGGTGTCGATGGCGACCTGCATGCTGCCGATGAAGACCGCGAGGATGACGAACAGTGACACGACGTGAAGCAGATTGGCCGAGTGACCCTTGGGCGTGGCCAGATCGACTGTTTCGACAGCGATTGGGGTGACGACATCGGGGCTCACGCCGCGGGCCATGAGACGAAAGCTGGCGATGCGGGCGCCGTACGCGTTGATGAGCCGACGGACACGACGTCGTTTGCTGCTCGATGAGGTGCGCGAGCGGTCCAACACCAACGTCACATGGGCGGGGCGGCCCGCTTCGAAGTCGCGGGCGAAGTTGGCGGGCACGTGCATCACGACCGCGGACTCGCGGGATTTGACCGCCGCGACGGAGTCGGCGGGAGCGGCCGTGACATCGACCCCGTGCTCGTCCAGGAAGCGAACAAGACCGGGGGCGTTTGCGGCACCAGAGGTCGGAAGGCTGACGCGATCCTCACCGCCGATGCTGTGCTCGATCCCAGCGAACATCCCCGCGAGCAAGACGGGACCGAGCAACGGAAAGAGCAGCGCGCTCAAAAGCGCCCGACGATCGCGGAAAGCGTCGATCAGCTCCTTGTTCACGACGGCGCGCAGCTGCGGGTTCATGGGGCGGGCGGCTCCGGGTCATGGCGCGGGAGCGGCTCGTCATCGGTCGGGATCGGGCCGGAAACCAGCTTGACGAACGCGTCTTCGAGGTCCGTTGCTGCGCTCATGTCAAGCAGCTCTTCGCGGGTCCCCTCGGCGACGATGGTGCCGCGCGCCATCACATAGATACGGTCACAGAGCGCGGCCATCTCTTGCATCACGTGGCTGGACAGGAGCACGCAACGTCCCTCGTCTCGCAGTCGCAACAAGAGCTCGCGGACGGCTCGGCGGCTCATGACATCGAGGCCGTTTGTCGGTTCGTCGAGCACGACATTGCGTGGCTCGTGAACAAGCGCGCGGGCCAGCAGCACCTTCATGCGCTCGCCCTGGGAGAAGCCGGACACGCGACGGTCGAGCAAGTCGTTCATGTCGATGTCGGCCGCGAGGCGTGCCAGGCGGAGGTTGGTCGTCGCGTCGTCGACGCCGTGAAGGCGGGCGAAGTACGCCACGTGTTCGCGGGCCGTGAGGCGCGGATAGAGCCCGCGTGCGTCCGGCAGCATGGCGAGGCCACGGCGCGCTTCGAAAGGACCGTCGGCGATGCGAAGCCCATCCACGGCAGCGTGTCCGGAGTCCGGCGTGAGAAGGCCCCCCAACAGACGCAAAACCGTCGTCTTGCCGGCGCCATTGGGTCCGAGCAAGCCAGTGACCTCGCCGTCTTCGCAGCGCAGCGAAACATCGTCAACGGCGACGACGTCTCCAAATCGGCGGCAAAGGCCAGCGAGCTCAATCACGGTTGCGGCCCCGTGCGGCGAAGGAAGAAGGGCGGGCGCACCGATTCATGGGCGCATTTGGCGTCGAGGTCGGCCGGATCCGGCCTCTCGAGGAACTCGCCCATCAGCCGCGGTACACATCCGGTCGAATGACTGCCGTGAGCGGCGCCTGGCACGACAACATGGCGCGACACGGACAAGGACTTGGCAGCCAATTCGCCCCAACGCGGCGGGGTGACGGGATCGAGGCGGCCGGAGAGCAGCAACGTTGGTATCGGCATCGGTTTGAAGTTTCGCCACGTCGTTTCGTCCGTTTCCTTGGACCAGATTGCGCAACCGCGCTGCATCTGCTCAGCGATGGCCGCGCCGAGGAATGTGCCGGAAGCTTCGCGCGCGAGATCGGCCGCGGTGAAACGATGAACGTCCTCCGCACAGGTGATGGTGAACAGCAGCCCGAAGCTCGACGTCTTCGCGGCGCCCTCGCCCAGGGTGAGAGTCTGGGTGACCAGCGGCGTGAAGTCCCCTGCAGCCGCGTCAGCGATCGACAGCGGGATGAGCGCCTGGAGATCCGCGCTGTAGAGCAAGCCACGAATGGCCGCGGCGACGCCGAGCTTGGTGACGTGCACCGTGTCGGGGCGGCCGGTGCGCGGATGCGTGATCGGGACCTTCTTTCCGCCGCCGGGGATGCCGTCGAGCAGCTTCTTGAAGGTGACCTGGACGTCACCGAAAGCCTCCCGGCACGGGGCGTTGGCGCTGCAGTCTTCGGCGAGGCGGTCGAACGCGTCCTGGGCATCGCGCGCGAACGTGGTGAACAAGGTCATCTGGGGCGGCGCCACACCATCGAGGATCGCCGCGCGAATACGAGCGGGATGACGCTGCATCCAAGCGAGCGCGGCGCGTGTGCCGTACGAGATCCCATAGACGTTGACTTTGTCGTGGCCCAGGCGACTGGCGACCAGGTCAAGATCGTCCACGATTGCGGCCGTGCGATAGGCCCGAAGCTGCGTCCCCGCGTGTTTGTCGAGGCACTTGCGCAGGTCGTCAGCCGGCCAATCGTCGGCAAACAGCTCGTCGAGGCGTTTGTCGTAGTCGAACAGCTCGCAGTCCAGCGGCCCCGACCGTCCAGTCCCGCGCACGTCAACGAAAACAATGTCGCGGTGGCGCCGAATGCGTCCGAGCGCTGGCAGCGCCGAAAACGCGACGCGGCTTGCCCCCTGACCGGGGCCTCCGGCGATGAAATAGAGGGGATCGGGGCGTGCTTCGGCTGCGACCGCTTTGACCACAGCGACGTGAATCTCCAACTGCCGGCGAACCTTGGACGCGCCGCCCTGCTCGCCAGTTCTGTTGTTGGGTGTGCCCGTGGCGGCTTCGGTTGGGTGTTCGATCGGGACTTTGATTGTCGTGCACTGCGCCGACCTCGAGACCTTGTCGAGTTGGCAGGTGCGCCACTGCACGCGGGGGGACCGCTTCTTTTGCTCACACCCCGAAGCGGCCAGCAGAGCGATCATCACCAGTGCGAATTTCACTGGGGCGAATTTCACTGGGGCGCATTTCACTGGCGGGCGGGGGTGCGCGGGGATGGATCGGGCTGACAGCCGTCGATTCAACGCTTCTTCAGCAGGTAATCCATGCGACCCAGCGCTGGCACCAGGCGCGCTCGACGGTAGGCGCGAAGTCGTTTTTGTTCGGCCGGTCCCAGCGTCGCGACCGTGGCTTCGAACCGCTTGTGATGGCCGCTCAACCACGCCTTGTGTGCCTCGCCGATGGCGCTCTGCCGTGCTTTGTCATTTCGAGCCGAATACCACGCCATCATGCGCTTGGCGACCTCGTCATACGCGCCGTCGACCCCGATCCGGGCCTTGGCAAGCGAGGGGCTGGCGGGAGGGGCACGCAGTTCGGCCAGCGCCGCCGTTACAGGCGTTTCCCAGGGTGAGCCGGCCTGGGTCTGCAGGAATCGCTCGTAGGAAGCTTTCCGTTGCGCGTTCAGGTTCTTGCAGCGAGCGGGCGTCGAACACCACTTATCAGGCATCAAGTAGACATACATATAGTGACGAATTCGCTGCCGTGTCGCCTCGACGTGTTGGGATTCCCGGTTTCGAGCCAGCCAGGTCTGCATCGCGATGACGCGGGTTCGGATCGCATCGAGGTCGCTGATCAGTTCCTGTGCGCGGGTCAGATTCGGTTCCGGATCCGCTGGCAACGCACGAAGCGTTGACGCGCCGCTCCCAGCCACCGCTCCCTTTCTCGAGTTCTTGGCGCGTTTGGACGCCGAGCTCATGACGTCGACGCCGCTTCCCCCGCACGCGACGCATGCGAGGGGAAGCGCGACCGACACCGCACTGAGCACCAGCGTTCGATACAGATTCACGTTGAGAAGCGCCTGGCAACGATGCGCACAGCGAAAACTCCCCGGCTATTTGGCCTGCGTCGGTCCGGTCGCGGGCGGCGCGGGTGCAGCGGGAGGAGCTGCGGGCGCCGGGGCGTCATGCCAGTTCGCAACGGCCGGGTGGACCTTGATGTCCCCACGACGCGAGCGCTTGACCAGGCTAACCAGCGTCTTGCGCGGCCAGTCCTTCTGGATGAGGTTGACCAGCCACGACGGAAGCATGCCCCGCGGGTCTGTGTGCACCTCGACGAAAAGCTTGGTCTTGTTGGTGCCCGGGATCGCCGTGAACTTGTAGTACGTGCCAAAAGCCTTGCCGCGCACACAGCAATCGAGCTTGGGCTTCTTGGGATGGCGAACCGAGTTCAGGCGCGCTGTGAAGACCTTCTTGTCGAAGTTGAAGTTGGCCTTGAGGTGCAGCACATAGTCGCGGTCGGTGACCGGCCACGGCAAGCCGAACTTGATCCAGAACGTACGCTCGGTTGCGCTGCGAACATCGAGCTCTGCGTCGGCGTCCCAGCGATCGACCCAGTCCTTGCGCAGGTTCGTGTTTGCGTAGGTGCTGATGACCTTGCCGATGTGGATATTCGCGGTCATCACGCCGCGGAAGGCCATCACGCTGCTTCCCGGGACCTGCTTACGGTAGACGCGCACGCCGTTGTTGGACGACACGAACTCCCATTTGCCCTTGCCACTGGCGTAGGCGGCGTCGGGGGTGGTCAGCGTTGATACGGCGACCGCGGCGGCCACGATGAGCGCGATTCGGGTCGCGGTTTTCGAGCGCTGCGAGCGAGCGTGGGTGTCCATGTGATCTCCTTCGGACGCGATGCGTATCGCCGCCCACGCCCAGGTTCGCAGTCGTGGGGCGCGGCGACCGATCCATTCGTTTGCCGATGCTTCAACGTAGAAGCTGGCATTCAATTCGTAAAGGGCTCGAGAGAGCCGCCGTCAACGGCGTTGGATGCGCGAAGGGAGCGCGAAGGGAGCGCGAAGGGAGCGCGATCCGTGGGGCCGGACATGCGCGGCGCCATCAACGGATCGAGGCACCGGGTGGACAGACCATGCGCTAGCGAGCGCGGTAGGTGATGCGTCCGCGGGTGAGGTCGTACGGCGACAACTCTACGGTCACTTTGTCGCCGGGCAGGATGCGGATGAAGTACTTGCGCATCTTGCCGGAGACGTGGGCGAGCACGCGGTGACCGTTGGGCAGCTCGACTCGAAACATCGCGTTGCGCAGCGGTTCAACCACTGTGCCCTCGACGACAAGTCCCTCTTCCTTTGCCATGTGTTTCCTTCCTGTCTGCCCGCAGGCGTTCTTGTCCGCAGGCGCCTTTCCGATGGCCCACAGGTGGTTGCAATTCGTCGCGCCGTGAGGGCGTTGAAACGTTCGAGCTCGGAACCGATTTGGAATCGATCGCGCGGTCGAGGCATTCAGGGCCTTGCGACTCGTCGCCGATGCCGGCAACGTGGCGGCCCCCAAACGCGGCGCAGTACGGTACGCGATTCGCCCCATCACGGCAAGGCGAAGGTCTACAAGGAGGCGATGATGGTCGCGGTGAATTCGACGATGCTCCCACTTGGCACCCGGTGCCCGGACTTTCGTCTCCCAGACGGGGCGGGCAACGTCTTTTCGCGCGACTCGATCGCGGCTGGCCGCCCGCTCGTGGTGGCCTTCCTGAGCAACCATTGCCCGTTCGTGAAGCACCTGAAAACCGAGCTCGCAGCGTTCGGCCGGGACGCGCAGGCAAAGGGTGCGTCGATGGTCGCCATCGCGAGCAACGACGTGGAGCGGTATCCGGCTGACAGCCCCGAGCTCATGGTCGAAGACGCGGCCACATTCGGCTACACGTTCCCCTACCTGTACGACGCGGATCAGACGGTCGCCGAGGCATTCAAAGCGGCTTGCACGCCCGATTTCTACATCTTCGACGCCACCGGTGCGCTCGCCTACCGCGGCCAATTCGATGAGACCCGGCCCAATAGTGGCACGCCCACTGGCTCGGACCTGCGCGCGGCGCTCGACGCCATCGTTGCCGGCGCGGATGCCCCGTCGCCGCAGATTCCGTCGATCGGATGCAACATCAAGTGGAAGCCGGGGAACGAGCCGAGTTATTTCGGGTAGTTGCGTGGCAGGCCGAGGCGGTTGTACAGCCAAATCGGGCCACTTCAGGCCCGAAACCTGTACAACCTGTACAGCGTCCCGGGGCGTGGGGCCACGGCCGAAGGTCTGCTGAATTGGAGATGGTCCCTGGGCGGGGCTATGAGGCCGTATGCCCGCAGGCGGCGCAGCGGCCCGGCACCGCCGGACCATCGACACCCGTGATCACGGTGAAGGCCGACTCCGTGATGAACACGCCGTTCGTCCAGAAGTCCTGCACCCGGTCGGTGGGTCGGTCCTCGACCTCCACCAGCACCGCCTTGACGAGCTTGCCGTCCGGCTGAAGGCGCTGCCGCAGGTCGATGCGTCCGGCGAGTTCCATCTGGAGGACGACGGCGGTCAGCTCCGGCGTGATCGAGCAGATGGAGAAGCCGAAGGTGCCAACGCCGCCGAGTAGTTCGGCCAGCTCCAGGCCCATCGCAGGCAGCATCGTCAAAAGCAGGAGGTGGCGGTCGATCTGATCGAGGTCGTGCCGGTTGCAGAGCCGGTCGAGGCCAAGCAGCACATCGGCGTCCCGGCTGGCAGCCAACCGAGCATCGATCTCGGAGCGCAGGTTGTCCTCCGTCGCTGCAAGCCGGGCGATCTTGGCTCGTGCCTCGTGGTCCAGCCGGTCCTCCCCCGCCAAGGACAGGCCCGAGACGTGCTCGTCCTCGGCGTCAGCCCTCGCCGCTGCGACGGCTCCGAGGTGCCGTGCTCGTGCGTGAACCCACCGGGCCTCGTCCTGGAGGTAGTCGATGTCGTCCTTGAAGGGCTTGGCGGCTCCTCGGTCTTCGCTGTTGACCACTGCTTGTCCTCCGGGTCGAGTATGCGGATCGACTACGCCACGCCCCCTGTCTCTGAGCCATCGGGGGACAAGCCACCCCGACATACCGGGAAGGGGCGGCGAGTGAAGCGTCTTTGGGCGTTGGATGCCTTCCGGGTGGGGTTTACGAGGTATCGGTGACTCCGTAGTCTCAGCCCTGACTCTCGGGCTCTGCGTCGTTTCCCCGAGAGTGCGGAAGGAGAGGGACGAATCATGCCTACCCGAGGGGCCACCGGGCTCGTTTCGGTCATAGACCTTGCCGACGAGCTTGGTGTCCGCAAGCAGACAGTCTTCAAGGCGCTGCGTCGGCTTGGCGTCAAGGCCACCAAGCGGAAGGACGCTGGCAGAGGCGGGCAAGCCGTCTCATTCGTCTCGGGGGAAGATGCGAACCGCCTCCGTGAGACGCTGGACGGCACTGCCATCACGAACGCCGACGGGCTGACAGAAAGCTGGCTCGGGGAGAACACCGGCTTCTTCTACGTCATCCAGCTCGAACCGGACCTTGACCCGACCCGTTTGAAGCTCGGGTTCACGATTGCGATCGAGCAGCGGCTCCGACAGCACCGTTGCTCTGCCCCATTCGCCGCCGTCGTGAGGACGTGGCCGTGCCGTCGAACGTGGGAGCAAGCGGCCATCGACTGTCTCTCGAACGGTTGCGAACGGCTGCACACCGAAGTGTTCCGAGTCGATGACCTTGAAGCAACGCTGGAGAAGGCGCAGAGGTTCTTCGCCCTCATGCCTACTCTCGCAGATCCGGATGAGGAAGCAGACCTCGACGGCTGAGTGCACTCCGGGCTACTGGACGAGCCGCAACGCACTCCCGAATTCTGGCAGCGTGTCGCACGGACCTGGCCGAGTACGAGCAGAGGAAGAGCTGGCTGGCCGAACACGGCGGGAGCCACGTCCTACTGTGACCCGGCCCGCCCCGGGGATCGGGGCGTGAAGTCCGAGTCGGGCACGGTCAGGGACGCCCACCCCGACCACGTCGGCCAGCCACGTTCGACATCCCGCAGGCGGTCGGCCAGCTCATCGATGAGGGCGATGGTGCGCCCGGCGAGGGCGTCCCGGTAGCCGTCGTCATGCGCTGCATGGGCCACCAGTCCCAGCAGCACGTCGGAGAGCAGGTCGAAGGTAGCCGCTGGCTCGACCGGCAGGCCGACGCTGGCCGTGGGCAGGTCGTGACGGTGGTTCATGGTCTTCGGCCTCCTTCTCGATCCGGCTCATAGCCAAACCACCGCCCGAAAAACCGGACAGGCGGGGGGGCCGTTTTTTCGGCTATCGAGTATCGCAGGTGAGGCGTCGTGGTGACGCCGTGAAGGAGCCGTGATGATGCCGAACGACAATCAGTCCCTGGTCCGCCTGAACGTGCGCTTGCCGACCGTCGCCTACGACAAGCTCAAGCGGGTCGCCGCCGCAAACGCCGTCCCGATGTCCGCGCTGATCAGGATGCTCGTGGTCGAGTGGGCAGAGGCCGACGCGAGGGTCAGCCCGGCGATTTCGCCTCGCCCATGACTCCGGGCCTCTACACGCACGGTCTGTCTGCCCGCATCTTGCTGGTAGGCGACGCCAACGACGACTCTGTCCTGCGGCGGCTGGATTGGAGCCCTCGGCACTGTGGGTGGGTGCGTAGCAAGCCACGGGGCGGGCCACGGTGGCAGCTTCGGTCGTCCGCCTGGCTCACCGGGCAGCGAGCGTCCCGCAGCTCCGGGATCGGCAGGCGCAACAGGCGGTGGGACACCGCCATCGCCAGCCTCGACCTCCAGCACGGGCCAGAGGCGTGGGCCATCGACATCGAGACGGTGAGGCGTTCCGACATCCCGACTCTGATGGGCACCGTGCTCGGCCTTGAACCTGGGCAGTGGAGAATCGCCTACTTCCGGAAGCTGGAGCGCTTCGCCTGCATCAGCGCACGGGACGCCTTCCGCCTCGCCCCCGCCCTCGGCCTCCGGGAAGAACCTGTCCGGGGCGAGCGCGACCACGACGAGCGGACGTGGGGGAAGGCGTGCCTCGTCCGGCCCGGCGAGCTGGGCGTCCCCGTCACCATCAGGACGAGGGCACGAGCACACGCGAACGTCGTCCTGTACCAAGTGGCGAACGGGGCGACGGCGGGCACCTGGAAGCTCGAAGCCCGGCTCCGTCGTAGGACCAGCCAGTTGCCCTTCGAGGAGGCTGACGGCCAGCGTGCCCTCGATCAGGTGCTCACCGACATCATCTACGACCACAGCCTGGACATCGTGGCCAAGCCCGCACGGTGGGAGCCTCGTTCCCGATTCGATCACCGGCGCGCCGCCGGTGACATCGCCGGGCTTCCGATGGCTTCTTGGAGAGGTTCTGCGCCCGTTGCCGGGAAGTTCGATACCCCCCTGCCGCTGGGACACCCTCTCGATGACCTGTACCTCGTGCGGGCCGAAGCCCAGCAGGGACAGGGCCTCCAGGCCCTCGTTGCTCCCGCTCTTGACCCGGCTTCCGCAGGGTCTGTCGGTCTTAGTAGTCATAAGCGGAGCGATGACTCATCGCCGCAGGCGGGAATGGGCTCTCACTCCCCAGGAGAAGTAGGTCCTGGGGCAGTTGCTCCCTGCGGGCAGACCAGCTCACCTTTCATCGCCCCACTCCATAAGCTGCTGGCCCGCAGGGGCACGCTGACCGAGATCGTCCATAGCAAGGATGACGATCCGATCTTCGTCGCCAATCAGGTGGTCACGCAGATGGGCTCCGGGTTCATCTCCTGTTCGGTGATCACGTCGAGGACGATGGCGTCCCGGACCTGGGCCAACACGTACATCAGGGACTGGTTGAACGATCACCCTCTGCATCCCGATGTCGGCGGGGTGGTCGAAGCGGACGAGTTCCCTGACCTGCGGGAGCATGTCCTGCTGGTCGTGGTGGACGAGTGTGTCCTTTGTGATGCTCCGGTGCCGGTGCCCGGTCGCCGTGATGGCACGAGGGACGACGATGCAGAGGCAGACATCTTGGAGTCGTTGGGGTTCAGGGCCGCTGCTGGTCGTCCCCTTGCTCGTCGGATGGAGGATCGCCTGTCAGCCTTGTTCCACGGGTTCCGGGCCTTGTGTGAGCGCACGGGGTTGCGGCTCGTGTTGTTGTCGCCGGAGGCTCGCCCTGTGGGCACGTCGTCGGCACGGGATCGTAGTCTCCGTGCTCTGACTGGAGATGCGGGCAGGTTCTATGCACACCTGCGGCTGTTCCGGCCTCGTGGCGAGTCGGTCATCGAGGTTTGGAAGGACGAGATCGACGGGTTGGGGCCGGGATGGCTGTCTCCCCACGAAGGGCGGCTCCGTCACGTCCTACCATCCGTCGAGGCCGTTTGCGCCGGAGTCGCCACCGTTACCGTTGCCCCTCACCCCGAGGCAGTCCAGCACGTGCAGAAGGTCGTACCGCAAGAGGCTACGCACCCTGATGAACGGGATCTGCCCGTCGCGGGTCATGCGCCGAACCGTCGAGAGGCTGATGGCCAAGGCATCGGCAAGCTGATCGGCGGTCAACAGTTGGCGGGCGTGGCTCACGTCTGGGCCTCCGAGAATCGAGGGCACGCACAAAACGAGTCGTATAGGCGGGCCAACGGGTGGCCAACCGTCAGCGGTGGTCAATCGGAGGCGGCTGGTCGCTTGTCGGGGCCGCAACCTGCACGGCCTCCCCCTTGCTGATCGACAACGGTGGGGGTTGGGCAGCCTGATCGGGAGTTGGGCCGACGCCAGAGAGCTGCTCGACCCGGCCGTCTGGCGTGACCACGCAGGCCAAGACGTGAGGCGACTGGTTGTTCAGCGACAGCCGGTGCGAGTCGTACCTGCGGGTCGTTCGAGGATCGGCGTGCCGAAGATGATCCTGCACGTCGCGCAGGGGCACGCCCCGGTCGAGCAGCATCGTGGCCGCCCCATGTCGGAACAGGTGCGGGTGAATGGGCCGCTGGAGTCCGGCCTGTTGGCCCAGCACCCGGACGCGCTTCCAGGCTGCCTGTGCCGACATCGCCCTGCCCCTCGCCACCCTGCCGCCCTTCAACACGGGGGCGAGGAGGGGGCCTTCCTTGATGGCGGCGGCGTCTAGCCATCGACTGACGGCCTGCCACGTCGTCCCGGCCAAGGGCACCCGGCACACCTTCCGGCCTTTGCCCGTGACCGTGGCGACCCGGTGGCCGCCTTCTTCACCAAGGTGTTCGACCCGGAGGCCAAGCGCCTCGCTGATCCGCCACGCCTGGACGGCAAGCAGGAGCAGCAGGACGCCATCCCGAAGGCCGATCAGGTTGTCGGGATCGGTGGCAGCGAGAAGCGCCCGCACCTCGTCGGGGGACAACCCTTGACGTGGCGAGGTCGTCGGCACCTTGGGCCGTCGAGCACGGCGAGCGGGGTTGCGGTCGAGTACGTCCTCGTCCACGGCGAAGGCGAACAGGCCGGTGAGGGCGGCCATCGTCTTGGCGATGGTGGCGGGTGCCCGCCCGAGGGCTTCCAGATGCGCTCTGAACGCTTCCACGTCCCGTCTGTTGCCATCGAGGGCCGAGCCACCAAGGAAGGATGCGAACTGGTTGATGGCCCGCCCGTAGACGACCCGGGTGGCCGTGGAGGGTAGGCCCCGAAGGAAGGCCGCCGTGGTGCTGACCGACGCCTCCGGGAAGGCCCGGATCGTGCCGGTGACGATGCCGATCTTGGGTTGCGGGAATGCCTCTTCCATCAACCCAACTACCGGCCACCCGGTCCGCCTGAGCCCCCGGCGATGGACGGGCGATTCTCGACGCCCGCGAGATTCTCGCTGGCCGGATTCTCGGTCCGAGAAGGTCGATTCTCGACACGGGTTGCCGGTTGAAAAACCGATCCGGGTCGGATCCGAGGGCCGGAAAACCCGAACTGAATCTGTAAGGAAAACCGAGCCTCGATTCTCCTCAACGGTCGTCCGATCGCCTGTCGCTGCGGCGGAGCTGCCGTTGCCCGCTCTTGACATCTTGGTAAAAACCTATTACCAACGACGTGATGTCCATCTCAACGACCGCCACGAAGAAGCACCCCTTGAGGGTCTGGGCCTTCCTGAACGACGTTACTCTCGGGGATGTCGCCGCCAGCCTTGGAGTCAGCCAGGCGCTGGTGAGCCTGTGGATGGCCGGGCGGCGGAGGATGGGGGCGGCAAGGGCGCAGCAGATCAGCGGGATGACCGATGGTGCCGTCAGCCTGGAGGACTGGCCGTGGGTCTGGCTGGAAGGCGAAGGCGTGGAAATCCGCAAGGAGGGGGCGGGCAGGGGCGGAGCGAAGACCGGGCGAAGGGCAGCGTGAGCATGGCCACGGAGACCCCCATCGTGGCCATGCTGGCGGAGGTCGTAGCCAACGAGGACGACCCGGCGTGGCAGGCGTGGACACGGGATCGGATGCGGCTGCAAGGGCAACTTCACGAGCTCCGGGCTGTTCGAGACCGCCTGACCGCCAAGATCGCCTCTCCCACGGCTGCGGCTGAGCCAGCGCAAACCGGGGGACGACAGGCAACTCGCCGTGAACTGCGCGGCCGGATGGGTCGAGGCGGTCTACTGCCCCTCGCACAGGCGGTCGAGATGCTCCCGACGAGCGATGCCGAAGCGAGAGAGTGGCTTCGACTGCACGGGCTGGTGGGCGATCTGGCGGGCCGCGAGGTAGTGGATTGGGGCAGGGTGCTTGAGGTTCCGTTCACACCGACGCCACCGGGCGATTCATCGACCCGACCTCGCGCCCGGAACGGGCGGACCACACCACTGCCAAGAGTTCCGCTTGGCGCACCCAGTGGTCGCCGCTGATGGCTCAGTCACGCCCAAGGCCGAAGCCGTTCGCCCTCGACAATATCAAGTGTCGGGTGGTGCGAGGGCCGCACCGGGACGACGGGGGTTCGTGGTACTGGCAAGCACTCGTCTACGAGGACTCAAGGCAGATCACCGTCTGGCGTGGCTGGGCCACGGCGGAAGAAGCGAAGGCGGCGCTCGCCCCTCTGCTGATGGGGATGCAGGCGGCCCCGTCCAAGCGGGCTGATCGAGTCTCATCGGTACGGGATCTGCTTGAGGTCTGGCTCGCCTGGCAGCTCGACCAACCCCACCTCAGCGAGGGGCGCAAGGCGAACTCGAAGAAGGAAGCCCAACACTTGGCGGTCGTGATCGGTGACGTGCTGATCGTGCGGCTGGACACGACAGTGTTGGAGGAATACCAGCGAGTTCGGCTCCGGGAGGACGCCTCGACCGGAGTGATTCGCAACGACATCAGCACGATGATCCAGGCGTGGAACTGGGGCGGCGAGCGGGGCCTTGCGCCTGATCGAAGGCTTCGTCGTCCACGGCTCAAGCACAAGCCGAAGCGCATCGACTACGTGCCGGACGCCGTGGAGTTCTGGAAGGCCGTGGATGCCGTACCGGACAGGCGTTCGTGGGCCAGAACGATGTTGCTGCTGATGGGGGCGACAGGCGCTCGCCCCGGCGAGATCGCCACGCTGGCGTGGGAGGACATCCACTGGCGGCGTCGGAGGGTCCGCCTCGACGGCAAGACCGGGGAGCGGCTCGCCTCCGTCCAGCAAGCGGTGCTCGAAGAGCTGGCGGCGATCCAGCCGGACCCGGCAACGGGCCGGGTTCTTCCGGTGAGCGTGACGACCGCACGGGTGGACATCAGGAAGATCCTGCGAGAGGCGTGCGAGGCGGCTGGCGTGCCCCGGTTCCTGCCCAAACAGGTCCGCACGATGGTCGAGAACGCCATGTTCGACGCCGGAGCCGACCCCGGCGTGGTGTCCCAGCAACTTGGCCACACGCCCGAGGTGTCGCTGCGGCACTACCGCAAGGCCAAGGCGAAGCGGGTCGAGGAGGTCATGGAGGGGGCCGGGATTGGCATCCGCCCCGGCGGGAACGTGCTGTCGATGGCCGAGCATCGCAGGTCGAAGGACGGGGCATGACGTTGCCCGCTTCGGGCAGCGGGCCGTTGAGGCTTCTTCGTACACGGCGTACCTTCGGAACGCGATCTTCGAGGACGCCTTGGCCGACGACGACACCAGCCTGATCCCGTCCGACTACCCGGCGCTGCTCTCCGACCTGAAGGAGCGGATCCACAGCGCCCGGATGCGGGCGACGCTGGCGGTCAACGCCGAGCTGACCTTGCTCTACTGGGACATCGGGCGGTCCATCCTCGACCGGCAGCAGCACCAGGGTTGGGGAGCGAAGGGGTGGACCGTCTCTCGGTGGACCTACGGCTCGCGTTCCCCGACATGAAGGGGCTCTCGCCCCGGAACCTCAAGTACATGCGGAAGTTCGCTGAGGCGTGGCCCGACCGGGCAATCGTGCAGCAGGCTGCTGCACAAATCCCCTGGTTCCACAACTGCGTCCTCATCGAGAAGGTCAAGGACACCAACCACCGGCTCTTCTACATCGGCAAGACCATCGAGAACGGCTGGTCCCGCAACATCCTCGTCATGCAGATCGAGACCCGCCTGCACGACCGGCAAGGCAAGGCCGTCACGAACTTCGACGCCGCTCTGCCCGCCCCGCAGTCCGACCTCGCCCACAACCTGCTGAAGGATCCCTACCTGTTCGGCTTCCTGGGGCTGGAGGACGAGGCCCAGGAGCGGGAGGTCGAGAAGGCGTTGATGCGGCACCTGCGGGACTTCCTGCTGGAGCTTGGCGTCGGCTTCGCCTTCGTCGGCAATCAGCACCGGCTGGAGGTCGGCGGGGACGAGTTCTTCATCGACATGCTGTTCTACCACCTGCACCTGCGCTGCTATGTCGTGGTGGAGTTGAAGGCGGTGGCCTTCAAGCCGGAGTTCGCCGGGAAGCTGAACTTCTACCTGTCGGCCGTGGACGACCTGCTCCGCCACGCCGACGACGCCCCGACCATCGGGCTGCTCCTGTGCCGGGGGAAGAACAAGGTCGTAGCGGAGTACGCCCTGCGGGACATGAGCAAGCCCATCGGCGTGTCCGAGTACCAACTCACCGAGGCCCTGCCCGAGAACCTGCGGGGGAAGCTCCCCACGGTCGAGGAGTTGGAGGCGGAGCTGGAGGTGCCGGACGACGGCTCCGAGGCCGCCGAATGACCCGAAACCTGTACAGCTCGACCTGTACAACTCGGTGGCCGGACGTGGAGAGCCTTGTAATTGCACAGCTTTCACGATCAGGCTTCCCGTACAACATCAAGTGGAAGCCGGGCAACGAGCCCGACTGGTTCCTCAACCGCTGAACAACCGAGGGACCGATGGGCACCGCGAATCGCTACCACCCCGTCCTCATCACGCAGTGTTTGCAGGCTGACTTCGTCCGGCCCTTGGAACGGCACGAGGCGCCGCCCAACAAGCTGCATATCGGTCACGCAGAGGCACGCAGGCTTCTCGGCCCCGAACCTGACCGCGGCCCTCTCGCCCAGTTGATGCATTCGGGCCAAACTCGAAAATGACCTCCTCTACATCATGACACCGGTCGCCGACGACGACGCGCTGGCAGAAGCGCTGCAGATTACGCGAGCGCTGCGCCGTGTCCAGGACCTCGCCGCGCCGCTGACCGAACACCTCGATGGTTTGTCTTTTGCACTTGTCTTTTGCACTTGTCTGTCGCCTGAGACGTTCGTTCACCCGCCAAACGCGCGAAGGGAATACATCGCGACTTATACACACTTGACATATATACTACATGTATATATACAAACTGCATATAAGGAGCGCACATGGCGAACGACAAGCCCAAACAAGCCGAAAACGACCTGACGGCAGGCGATTTGGCGCCGAACTCATTGCCCGATGAAGCGGAATTCCTCGCCAATTACGACCCGGCCGACTACGAACGCGGCTCGATTCGCGTGGACGTCCTGATCGCCACGGTTCGCGACGGCGCACTTCACGTCGTCACGTACACGCGGACTCGCCATCCATACCGCGGGCTTGACGCCCTGCCCGGCGAGTTCCTCGAGCTGGTCGAATCGCTTGACGAATGCGCACTTCGGGTGGTCGCCAGCCGCATCGCCAGCTTCGACGTCTATCTCGAGCAGCTGTACACCTTCGGCGATGTCGAGCGTGACCCGCGAATGCGTGTGATCTCAGTGGTTTACTACGCCCTGGTGCCGGCGCAATGGCTGACCAACCTCGCGCCCGGTGTACAGCTGCGACGCGTGGTTGTGCCGTGGGCCGGCGAATGCGGGGATGGCGCTGCGCTCGTGGACTCACGCGACGAAAACATCGGGATCGCGTTCGATCACGAGGTCATGCTCGCCGAATTGGTCGGACGTCTGCGCGGCAAGGTGCGCTACAGCCCGGTCTCATACGGCCTCCTGGAAGACACGTTCACCCTGCGTGAGCTGCAGGTCATTCACGAGGCCATCCTTGGCCACCCGCTGAACGTGACGGCGTTCCGACGCTCGATCCTGCGCGACGCCCCGATTGAATCCACCGGCGAGAAGCGCGGCGATTCGGGGCGTCCCGCGATGCTTTACCGCTATGTGCCCAACGGGCCCGAGTTCGCAACCCTTTGATCATCAACCACAAAGACTGACTCGACAGAGGTTCCCATGGCTCACATCACGCCCCTGCTCTGGTGGCGCCACGTGCACACCGACACCAACGCGCACCTGCTGCACAGCAAGGCCGGCGACCGACTGCGCGGCGGACGCGGACTCGCGTTCTGGTTCCTGCCGATGGCGGCGAGCTTGAGCGAACTGCCGATGGACGATCGCGAGCAGCCTGTCCATTTCCGCGGTCGGTCACGCGATTTAGAGGACGTCGCCATGCAGGCAGACGTGCGTTGGCGCGTCGATAGCCCGGAACGACTCGCCGAACGGATCGACTTCAGCCTCGACCTTCGCAGCGGCGCGTGGACCAAGCAGCCGCTTGAACGGATCAGCGGAATGCTCACCGAGATGGCCCAGCAGCTGGCCAGCGCGTGGCTCATCGAAACGGACCTCGCAGTGGTGCTCGCCAAAGCCGACAAGCTGCGCGACGTGTTGCATGACGGACTCTCCAACAACGCGGTGGTCGTGGAGATGGGCATCCGCATCATCGACGTGGGCGTGACCTCGATTCGACCGGACAACAAGGTCGAACGTGCCTTGCAGACACCGGCCCGCGAGCGCATCCAGCTGGAAGCGGACAAGGCGACATTCGAACGCCGCGCGTTGGCCGTCGATCGCGAGCGCGCTATCGCCGAAAACGAGCTCAACAACCGCATCGAGCTGGCCAGGCGCGAGGAAGACCTTGTCGCCCAGGACGGCCGCAATGAGCGTCGGCGTGCCCAGGAGCAATCCGAAGCTGAACAAATCCGCGCGAAATCCGCGGCCGAGGTGCGCCGGCTCGAAGCGGTATCCGACGCGGAGTCCATCGAACGTGTCGAAGGCGCAAGGGTCACCGCAGAGAAGGACCGGATCGACATTTACCGCGACCTCGACCGCGACGTCTTGTTGGGCCTCGCTGCGCGTGAAATGGCCACGAACCTGCCACCTATCGAGCACCTCAACCTCAGTCCCGATGCGCTGACGCCGCTCCTTTCACGGCTTGCAGACGCTTCGATTCGACGGATGGACCCGTAGTCATGGCTTTGCCCCGCGTGGTCGTCGTTCACCGGGCCACCGAATACGACGGCCTGATCGCCCGACATGGCACGCACGGTCAGGCGGCGTTCTTCCTGGGCGGACGGGACCGCTCGATCGATCCGGTCTTCGAAGCGCACTCTCGACAGGCGACCGCGATGTCGACCGTGCTCAAGGCGATTCCGGGCCGATGGCGACGCGCTGTGGTGGCGCGGGATGACCTTTCGCGTTTTCTCTCTTCGCCGGACGATGTCGTGGTGGCGGTCGGCCAGGACGGGCTCATCCCCAACGTCGCGAAGTACCTCGACGGCCAGCCTGTCATCGGCATCAACCCGGACGCCTCGCGCAACGACGGGATCCTGGTCCGTCACCTCCCTGCGGCAGCGGTGGACTTGCTCGCAGACATCCGCGCCGACCGTGTCAGGTTTGACGAGCGCGCCATGGTCCGCGGGTCGCTGGCTGACGGGCAGTCCATCGTCGCACTCAACGAGCTGTTCATCGGCCATCGCAGCCATCAATCGGCGCGGTACACGGTCCGTTTCGACGGTACGCGAGAGCGCCATTCGTCATCCGGAGTCGTCGTTGCGACCGGCACCGGAGCGACCGGGTGGGCCCGGTCTATTTGCCGTGAGCGTGGAGCCCCCATCGAAAAACCGGCGGCGGGGGACGACCGGCTGCTGTTCTTGGTCCGCGAGGCCTTCCCCAGCGTGCGCACACAGACCAACCTCACCGCCGGCTCCATCGATCCAGACGACAAGCTTCTCGTCCGCTCCGAGATGGACGACGGCGGCGTGATCTTCGGCGATGGCGTGGAACCGGATGCGCTGCAATTCGGGTGGGGAGAGGTTTGCACTGTCGCGTTGGCGGACCAGCGCCTTCGCCTTGTCGCCTGAGCACGTCCGTCCGGAGTTTGCGGGCGCCTGCTGGAGTCGGTGTTAGTATCGCCGGCATGGACCATGAATCCGCCGTCGCGTACGCAACCATCGTTGCCCAGGTGCTCCTTGCCGATGGCCGTATCACCGTAAGTGAAGGCGAGTTCCTGCGGCAAACTGGCACGCGCCTCGGGATGAAGAGCGTCGAAATCCGCCGGCTGTATCTGCAGGTCGTCGATTGGGACGTCGTGGACCGCGCGCTGATGCTGGTTCCCCCTGAGTGGCACGCGAGTTTGCTGCGCGATCTGGAGGACGCCGCGATCAGCGACGGTGAGGTTGCGCCGTCCGAACGCGAATTGATCGGACACGTTCGCGAGCTCTTGTCCCTCGACTGAACGACGCACTGCGCAGCGCTCGAAGCCTTGCGCGTTGCTACGAAAACCCCGATCCCGTACCCTTTCGGGCGCCTGTCGCGCGCGGTCTATGCCCCTCTCTCGGCGCAGTCAGACTCTACCGATGGCGGCTGAACCGTCCGACTTGAGGTCATCATGCGTTCGTTTCTTGCGGCATCCACGAGGCCTCGGCGCCGCGTCTTCATCGCTGGATTGGCGGCGATCCTGGCGCTCGGTGTGGTCGGCTGCGGCGACAGTGATAGCGGTGGCACGCCGCCCGCGACAACGCCTGCAGACGCCAGCGATGGCGGCCTGTCTTTTGGCGGTGACGGATTCGCCGGCGCCGACATCTCGGCAAGCGGCGGTTCGTCGACGAGTTCATCGGGCGGCGTTACCGACACGGGCTCGACAAGCGGCGCATCCAGCTCTTCAGGAGCCGACTCGTCGAGCGGGGCGTCCAGCGGATCGACAAGCTCGAGCGGATCGACGAGCTCAGGCGGGTCATCCGGGTCCAGCGGAGATGCCGGCGGCGACGGTGCTGTCGGCAAAGACGGCTCGTGCGTCGGCAAATGCGGCAAATACGTCAGCGGCGCGAGCTGCCAGTGCGACAACGGGTGCGCGTCCTTCAAGGACTGCTGCGGTGACTACAAACAGATCTGTCCCCAGCCCGATGCGGGCAGCAGCAGCGGTTCGAGCTCGGGCACCGACGCCGGTTCGAGCTCCGGCACCTCGAGCTCGTCTTCAGGTTCGGACGCGACCAGCGGCGTGAAGGACTCCTGCGCCGGTCGATGCGGCAAGTTCACGGCGGGCGCCAAGTGCCAATGCGACGGGACCTGCAAGACCTACAAGGACTGCTGCAACGACTACGACACGCTGTGCAGCACGCCCGGATGCAAGACCGACAAGGACTGCGACGACAAGCTCATCTGCACGACCGACAAGTGCGAGAAGGCCGCCGACGGCCAGATGAAGTGCACCAACGCGATCTTGACGGGCACCTGCCTGGTCGATGGCAACTGCTACTCCGACGGCGATTTCGGGCCGAGCAACTGCTTGGTGTGCGACAGCAAGGACAACAACGAAGGCTTCAAGGCCGCTGCCGGCAGCAAGTGCGACGATGGCGCCAGCTGCACGACCGGTGACGCTTGCAACGCGGCCGGCGAGTGTGTGGGCACCCCCTCGGGCCCCGACTGCTGCGTCAAAGACAGCGACTGTGGCGGCGGCGACGCGTGCAAGACCGGAACCTGCGAAGCCGGCAAGTGCAAAGTCACCGCCAAACCCAAGTGCTGCAGCTCGGGCGCGTGCTGCGATCTCGTCGCGAATCAACCCAAGGCCGCCAACTCCAAGTGCGCCGACGACGTGCTCAAGACCGAATACAAGTGCAACGGCAAGGAAGTGCAAAAGCGCACGGCGTTCGCCGGATGCAACGGCGTCGCGACGGGGCTGTGTTCCAAGATCGAGAAGTTCTGGGCGTGGTCGGACTGGCAGACCGTGCTCACCTGCAGCGGCACCCAGGCCTGCAAGATCGGCGGCGACGGTATCGGCGCGTGCTCGGGCGGCGGCGACAAGTGCACCAAGGACACCGACTGCAACGACGGCAACTCGTGCACGAAGGACACGTGCTCGGGAACCTGCAGCCACACGCTGGTGTCGGGCTGTTGCAACTTCGATTCGGACTGCGACGACGGCAACAAGTGCACGTCCGACCTGTGCGACAACCACCAGTGCAAGTCCGAAACCATCCCCTGCAAGGGCGCCGCGGACTGCGAGATCGCCTCGTGCGACCCGAAAACGGGCGCCTGTAACGCCAAGGTCAAGCCCGGCTTCTGCAAGATCCTCGACGGTTGCTACAAGGACGGCCAGGTGGACGCCACCAACAAGTGCCTCGCTTGCAGCGGCAGCAAGCCCGATGCGTGGTCGACGTCCAAGTCATGTCAGTGCACGTCCGGGGCCTGCTGCAACCCGGTCCTCAAGAAGATAAAGCTCGCCAAGACCAAGTGCCACGACCAGGTGAAGGCGACCGAATACATGTGCTCAGCCGACGGTTCCAAGGTGCTCACGCGCTCGGCGTTTCGCGGCTGCACGGGCAAGAGCAACACCTGTTCGACCTCGAAGACCAACTACCACTGGACCACCTGGACGACATTCAAGGCGTGCAGCTCCGCGCAGAAATGCGAGGTCGCTTCGTCGAGCCAGCCCGGGGTCTGCAAGTCCACGAACACGACCAAGTGCATCGCCGGCGCAAAATGCTGCACATCCGCGGGTCAATTCGACAAAAAGGGCACAAAATGCGGCGACTTCTGGCTGTCCAGCGAATACAAATGCTCGGCGACGGGCCAAGACGTGATGCGGCGCAAGGCGTTCCCAGGCTGCAGCGGGACATCGACGCTGTGCAGCACGGCTACCGAGAACCGCGCCTGGGGCAAGTGGGAGTCATACAAGTCGTGCAAGGGCGGCACCGTCTGCAAGGTCACCAACCCCAACCAGGCGGGCTATTGCACGTCGGATAAACAGTGCTCGCCCGGTTCGACGTGCTGCACCGACAAGGGCACCTGGGCTCCACAAAAAACCAAGTGCGGCTCGTCGCCGTTCAAGAGGGAATACTCCTGCTCCTCGACCGCCAAGGGCGCCAAGGTCCTCGTCAAAGAAGCGTTTGGCGGGTGCACCGGCGGCAGCTCGAGCTGCAGCTACTCGGGGCTCAACCTGCACTGGACCGTCGCCAAGACCTACAAGCAGTGTTCATCTGCCCAGGTCTGCTCGGTGTCCAACCCGTCGTTGCCCGGCTCATGCAAGGACACCGGCGGCTCCCTGTGCGGCAAGAACGACCCCTACGAGAGCGGGACATCGTCGACCAAGAGCTACTCGCTGGGCTCGTTCAACGACAACAGCGCCGGCAAAATCCTCAATCCATCCGTTCACTTCAAGAGTGAGTCGGATAAGGACTACTTCAAATACAAGATCGTCGATTCCGCCGCCGGCTACTCGCCCAAAGTGCACATCGAGTGGAACGCCAACAGCAACGTCAGCGTGTGCGCGTACTACGGCTGCGACGCGGGTGGCAGCGGCAACAAATGCATCTCGGTGACCTGCCCATCTGGCTTCTCGACATCGAGCACGAGCGCCGCCAGCGACACCAAACCCAACGGCTGTTGTGTGACCAACCCGTCCTCCAAGGGCGTGCTGTCCTGGTTGCCGAAGATCAACAACGCCAACAAGGGGGGCTGGGTCCACTTCAACATCAAGAACAAGGCGCCGGTCTGCCAGGAAGTCAGCGTGAAGCTCGAGTTCGGCCAAAAAGACCAGTCGCTCTGCAAACCCGGCTCCACGTGCTGCACAGGCGCGGGGTCGTTCGCTCCCAAGGGCGCCAAGTGCGACTCGAAAAAGCAGAAGAGCGAATACAAGTGCAGCAGCTCGGCCAAGGGCGGCGACGTGCTGGTCCATGAGGCCTACCGCGGCTGCATCGGCTCGAGCGCCTATTGCGCATACGGTGCCAGCTACTTCCACTGGACGGCTTGGAAAACCTACGCCAACTGCGGCACGTCCCAGGTGTGTTCGGTCACGTCGAGTTCGTCGCCAGGCAAGTGTGTCGGAGCGTCCGATGCGGTGTGCACCAAGTACGACAAGTACGAGTCGGGCAGCACGTCGACTATCAACGCCTACAACCTCGGCAGCTACAAGGAGACCGACTCCGCGAAGCTCCTCGCGCCCAAGGTGCATTTCAAGTCCAAGTACGACAGCGACACCTTCAAGTACCGCATCGACGACGTGCTGAACCTGTTTTGGCATCCGAGCGCGCACGTCGAATTCTCAGCCGCGGATTCGGTCGAGCTCTGCGTCTGGTACAGGTGCGTGAAGGCATCGGACGGCAAGAGTTGCAACCCGGTCAAGTGCCCGGCGGGGACGTCTCCCAGCTACAATGGCCTGGTCAGCAGCAAGAACCCCAACGGCTGCTGCATCACGGCAAACAGCGGCAAAGTTCGCTTCAAACCCGACAACCCCAATGGCACCGACGAGGAGGGCGACGTCTATTTCCGGATGACCAACAAGGGCAACGTCTGCCAGGAAGTCACCACCCGGCTCGTGTTCGGCGACCAGACCAAGACGCAGTGCACGCCCAACACGACCTGTTGCTCGGCGTCGGGGACCTACGCTTCGAAGGCGACCAAGTGCGGCAGCCTGGCCAAGAAGACCGAGTACAAGTGCAGCAGCAAGAGCAAGGGCGGCGACGTGTTGCGTCGGCAGGCGTTCCAAGGCTGCACCGGCTCATCAACGACATGCAGCACGTCGTCGAGCAACTACGCCTGGAGCGGGTGGTCGACCTACAAGAACTGCACGTCCAGCCAGCTGTGCAAGGTTACCAGCACCACGTCTCCGGGCACCTGCACTACGGCGACCGACCCGCTCTGCAACAAGACCGACAAGTACGAATCGGGGACGTTCATCACCAACGCGTACAACCTCGGCACGTTCAACGACACCAGCAACGCGATCCAGCTGTACCCGAAGGTGCATTTCAAGAGCGCCAACGATAACGACTACTTCAAGTACATCATCAACGACTTGACCAACGTCACCGACCCGCGCGTTCACGTCGAATGGACCGGCGCAGCACCGGTCAAGGTCTGCGCCTACTACAGGTGCGACAAGGTCACGGGCGGCGCCTGCAAGCCGGTCAAGTGCCCGTCCGGGTCGACCCCGTCGCAGTTCTTCTCGGTGAGTTCGACCAACCCCAACGGGTGCTGCAAGACAGCGACAAAAGGCACGATTCAGTACGTGCCCGACGCGAGCGGCATCAACGAAACCGGCTGGGCATTCCTGCGGATGGCCAACGAAGCGGCGATCTGCCAGGAGGTCAGCGTCAAGCTCATTTTCGGGTCGAAGAGCAAGACGCAATGCACCCCGGGGTCAACCTGCTGCACGCAATCGGGCACGTATGCGTCCAAAGCGACCAAGTGCTCCTCATCGCTGCAGAAGTCCGAGTACAAGTGCAGCAGCTCGGCGGCCGGCGGAGACGTCCTGGTGCGCAAGGCCTATCGCGGCTGCACGGGTTCATCGACTACCTGCAGCGTCTCGTCCAGCAACTACAACTGGAGCGGGTGGACGACCTACAAAAACTGCAGCTCATCGCAGATCTGCAGCATCAGCAGCCTGAACACGCCCGGAACCTGCAAGGCGACAGGTAGCAGCGCCGCTGTGTGCAAGGCCACAGACAAGTACGAGTCCGGCTGGTCGGCATTTTCAGCGGTCAAAGTGGGCGACTTCAACGACAACGCCAAGGCGTTCGTGCTCAACCCCGACGCGCACTTCAAAAACGCGTATGACACCGATTACATCAAGTACAGCATCAAGGACCTGACCAACTTCAGCGATCCGCGCGTCCAGGTTGAAGCCACCGCGTCGGAGGACGTCGAGATCTGCGGCTACTACGCGTGCAACCAGGGCAAGAACGGCAAGGAATGCGCGAAGGTGAAGTGCACCAACGGCACGCCCAGCTACTACAGCTCGGTAAGCGCGGTGAACCCCAACGGATGTTGTGCGACCGGCAAGAAGCCCAAGATCTACTTCAAGCCCGACACGCCCGGCAAGACAAACGAAGACGGCTGGGCCTTCGTCCGGTTCCGCAACAAGTCGAAGATTTGCCAGTACGTCAACGCCAAGTTGGTCTTCGCCGGCAGCAGCAAGGTCTGCGGCGACGGAATCTGCGGCAGCGGCGAGAGCACGTCGTGCAAGGGGGACTGCGGCTCATGCGCCGGGTTATGCGGCAAGTTCAAAGCCGGCGCCAAGTGCCAGTGCGACGCCTTGTGCAAGAGCAAGGGCGACTGCTGCTGGGACCGAAATTTGTACTGCGAGTGACGCTGAGGGCACCATCAGCGCATGTTTAGAGCCGCTGAATTGGGCCGCAAGGTCGACAAAGAACAGTTCGAAGAAGCCGAAGCCGAGCTCCGCGTCAGGTTGCTCTCCGCGCAGAGGGCGCTCAGGCTCTCGGACGCCCAGGTGATTGTCATCGTCTCGGGCGTCGAGGGCGCCGGCAAGACCGAGGTCGTCAACCGCCTGTCCGAATGGCTGGACACGCGCGGATTGCAGACGCACTCGTTCTGGGAAGAAACCGACGAAGAGCGTCGCCGCCCCCACGCCTGGCGATTTTGGCGCCGCATGCCACCGCGGGGGAGCATCGGACTGCTGTTCGGGTCCTGGTACACGCAGCCGATTATCGATCGCGCACACGACCGCATCTCGACCGCCGAATACGACGACGCGCTGCGACGAATCCGCGAGTTCGAGCGGCTGCTCGCCGACGATGGCACGGTGATCATCAAGCTGTGGTTTCACATCGGCGCCGATGAGCAGAAGCGACGAATCAAGCAGGCACGCAAGTTCGAAAAAGCCGCCAGGAAAGCCGCCAAGACGGGCGATCCGGTCGAGGCGATGGGTAAAGCTGCCAACCACCCGCGCGTGTCGCCTTTGGCCGAGAAATTCGCCAAAAAATACAAACACTTCACCCTCGCGAGCGAGCATGCTGTTCGAGCGACCGACACCGGTTCGGCGCGCTGGTACGTCGTGGAGTCCACCGATCGCAACCATCGCGATCTGTCCGCCGGCAACATCCTCGCAGCTGCGCTCGAACGCCGACTCGCCCGCAGCGCCAACGGCAACGCCGGCCTCAAGAAAGACGTCGCTCCTGTGGACTCGCACTACCCGCGCATCACGGTCCTCGACCAGGTTGATCTCGGTGCGGTGATCGATCGGTCCGACTACAAGAAGCGCCTCCGCGCAGCCCAAAACCGGCTGTATGAGCTCACCTGGGAAGCCAACCGACAGGGCCGCGCGACCGTTCTCGCGTTCGAAGGCTGGGATGCAGCTGGCAAGGGAGGCGCGATTCGGCGGCTGACCGCTGCGATGGATGCGCGCCTCTACCGCGTGATCCCGATCGCCGCGCCGACCGACGAGGAGCGCGCCCAGCACTACCTGTGGCGGTTTTGGCGCCATCTGCCGCCGGACGGACGTATCCGCATCTACGACCGGTCCTGGTACGGCCGCGTCTTGGTGGAGCGCGTCGAGGGGTTTGCGACCTTTGACGAGTGGCGACGTGCGTTTCACGAGATCAACGCCTTCGAGGAGCAGCTGCACCGCCATGGCGTGACCGTCCTGAAGTTCTGGCTACATATCTCCAAGGAGGAACAGCTGGCGCGCTTCAAGGCGCGGGAGCAGATCCCCTGGAAGCAGCACAAGATCACCGAAGAGGACTGGCGCAACCGCGAAAAGTGGGACGATTACCGAGCGGCGATCCACGACATGGTGGCGCGGACGTCGACCAGCTATGCACCCTGGACGATCGTCGCCGGCAACGACAAACGCACCGCGCGGGTGGCCGTGGTCGAGAAGCTCTGTGAACACCTCGCGACGCATCTCGAATAGTGCCGAGACGTGCGTCGAACCCGGCCCGTTCGCCGGCGCCGTCGCGACGAAATGATCGATTTAAGCGTTGGATCGTGCGGCCCGTCCCGCTACGATAGGGACGTGGTAAAAACACTCTCAGGACGTGCAGCGCTCCCGGTCTCCGAGGCCGGCGCGTTTGAGCTTTGCTTCCTCGCGGCGACACCGGTCTTTGTCTGCCAATTCAGCGAGGATCGACCGCTGCTCGCGCGTCCGATTCCCTTCATGCACCAGGGAGGTCGACGGTGACGTACAACCGTTCCCTCGTCCGCGAACTCGCGGCGAACGACTCGCACTTGCGCCTGCTTTACGCCGAACACCAAGCCTTTGAAAACCGGCTCGCGAACCTCGGAAGTCAGCGAAGCCTGACGGCTGCCGAGCAGATCGAGATCCGCAATCTTCAAAAGCTCAAACTCGCCCGCAAGGACGAGATCGCTCGCATTCTCGCGCGCAAAACATCCTGACCGAAGACTGAGCAGCATGCCTTCGCGCTTAGCGGAGGCACAGTCCTGCTTGCCGTCGAGCGGCGCCGTCCTTACCCTTTGCGGCGGAGGGGAGACCCATTCGCTGCAATAGTTTCAATGTGTCCGAGCGGAAGCTCTCGCAGCAGGCCGCCTGTCCGCGCGCCGCGCGCTTCATCGCGATCGCGCTGTTTCTTCCGCTCGCCCTGGTCAGCGGCGGCTGCGGCGGCGACGAGGGCGGCGACGAAGGCACGACGCCCCCGACAGCAACCGACACCGGCGGCGACGAGACGGACACGAATACCGGCGGACTTGATACTGCCTCCACGTCGGATGCCGGCGCGACCGACGACACCGGCACCGAAGACACCGCGACCGAAGACACCGGCGACGACAACTGCCCCGGCGGCTTCGGATGCACCTGCACCGAGTCCGAAGAGTGTGATTCGGGCTACTGCATCGACGGCCCGGACGGCCAGTACTGCAGCAAGACCTGCGCAGACGTCTGCCCGCTCGGGTTCAAGTGCGTCGGGACATCGGTCGGCAGCGATATCGTCAACCTGTGCGTTCCGGCTCTCGGGTTCTTGTGCAACCCGTGCAAGAAGAACGCCGAGTGCGTGGCAGCCGGTCATGGTGGCGCCCGATGCGTTGACCATGGCGAAGCTGGCGCGTTCTGCGGTGCCCAGTGCGCGACGGACAGCGAATGCTCCGCCGGCTACGCGTGCAAAGACATCACCGACGTCGCCGGCCAGAAGGGCAAGCAGTGCGTGCTGAAGAAGGGCGCGTGCGAATGCAGCAAATCAGCGATCGCCAAGGAGCTGTCGACGGTTTGCTACAAGTCGGTCGGCAACGCGAAGTGCGCCGGCGAAAGAACGTGCCTTGCCGACGGTAAGAAAGACGCGCCCCCGGGAGGCGGGCTCAGCGCTTGCCTGGCGCAAACCCCGGCGGCTGAAAAATGCGACGGCGTGGACAACGACTGCGACGGTGACACGGACGAGCTGACCTGCGACGACAAGAACGATTGCACGGTCGACAGCTGCGACTCCGCCAAGGGCTGCAAGTTCACAAACAAGTCGGGGCCTTGCGACGCCGACGGCTCGTCGTGCACCAAGGACGACGCGTGCGCCAACGGCACCTGCAAGCCAGGCCCGGTGCTCGACTGCGATGACAAGAACCCATGCACCAAAGACACGTGCGACGCCAAGGTGGGCTGCGTTTATGCCAACACCGCCGCGCCCTGCAACGCCGACGACAATCCGTGCACCGTGGCCGACACCTGCAAGGCCGGAAAATGCCAACAGGGAGCGCTCAAGCCGTGTGGCTCGGGGCAGCCGTGCGTCAAGGGTGCGTGCTCGATCGCGACCGGCAAGTGCAAATTCACGGACAAAGACGGATTTCCCTGCAACGACGGAGACGCGTGCTCGGGCAAGGGCACCTGCAAGGGCGAAACCTGCAAGGCCGCGCCGATCGACTGCAACGACAACAACGCGTGTACACTCGACTCCTGCGTGCCGACGAAGGGCTGCAAACACGACCTGAACAAGGGGACGTGCGACGACGGCGACGCTTGCACAACCGGCGATAGCTGCGCGCTCGTCGCTGGCAAGCTGCAGTGCTTCCCGGGCAAGAAACAGGTCTGCGACGACAAGAACGACTGCACTGTGGACAGCTGCGACGCCAAGAAAGGCTGTGTTCACAAGGGCGCGGTGGACAAGACGGTTGCCTGCTACAGCGGCAAACCCGGGACGCAGAAATTCGCGCCGTGCAAGGGCGGCACCGCGAGCTGTAAGGCGGACGGAACGCTTGGCAAGTGTCTGGGCGAAGTTGTTCCAGAGGCGGCCGAGAAGTGCGGCGACAAGATCGACGACAACTGCAACGGCTCCACCGAAGACGGCTGCGGCAAACAAACACTCATCGCGGGTGGACGACTCGTCGGCGCGGTTGTCGCCGGCAAGGTCGGCAAGAAGCTACTGCGAGGCGCCCACGGCTCAACGTCGTTTGGCGGCGCGATGAAGACGACGAAGCTGGTGCTCGACATCGGCTTCTACCGGTGGTCAAGAGGTCTGAAATGAACGTGATCAAGCTTCGTGGCGCGATCGTGGGCATCGCTGCGGTTGCGGCGATGGTGGCGATGGACGCATCTGCGGCGGTGCCGACGTCCAGCGTGTTCGAGGGCTACTTGCGTTCATCGACAGGCGGCGCGGCCCCGGACGGCAACTACGCGGTGACGTTCCGTCTCTTCGACGCGGCGTCCGGCGGCAAAGCCTACTGGACCGAGGGCCCGGTAACGGTAGCAGTCGCCAGCGGCCAGTTCAGCCACGTGCTCGGAAGCAAGACCGCCCTCAACGGCCCAGTGTTCGCCAGCAAGGCCGCAAACTGGCTCGAAGTCCAGGTCGGAACCGATCCCGCCGCACCGCGCCAAAAGATGCACTCCGGTGCCTACGCGATGGTCGCCGGCGACGTCGCTTGCACCGGTTGCGTGTCCGTCAAGGAGATGAAGTTCGACGGCGACATCAACATGGGTGGCTACGCGCTAACGGCGACGAAGATCGTGGCCCAGGACGTCGTAGGCGGCACCGTGACCGCGCAGAAATTCGTCGGCGACGGCAGCGGGCTCACCGGCATCAAGAGCGGCGGGGCTGGCATCAAGGCTTCCACCTGTTCGGGCGGCAAATTCGTCATCGGCGTCGACAGCCAGGGCAACCTCAAGTGCGCGTCATCGTCGGGCTCGTTGCCCGCGGACGGCCTGCAGAAGATCAGCAACGGGACCTTGAGCAACAAGTTCACCGAGGTCCTCAAGCCGGCCAAGCTGCCGATTCCCATCCCCGACCACACTCCGACCGGCGTGAAGAGCAAGATCGTTGTGCCGGATGTGGGCATCGCAGAGGCGTTCTCCATCTCGGTCGACCTGACGAGCAGCGACATCAGCCAGGTGCAGGTGTTCCTGACCGATCCCGCCGGCACGAAGCACACGCTGTACAACAAGGGCGGCAAAGGTCCCGCGCTGCTCGTGAGTTTCCCACCAGCCAAGCCGCTGGTGGGCAATCTGAACAGCTGGACCGGCAAGAACATCAAGGGCGTGTGGGAGTTGAACGTGGTCGACCATGTGTTCCTCAACAACCAGACCGACGGCCAGATCAACAAGTGGTCGGTCAACATCAGCACGCTCAGCAACAAGAAGGTGCTGGTCAGCGGCGACCTGCACGTCACCGGCACGGTGCACATGGGCAAGGGCAGCATCACCACGTTTGGCCAGAACACCGGCAAGTGCGACGCCAACAAGAAAGGCGTCGTTCGCCACGACCACAAGCGCGGCGCCGAGATCTGCAACGGCACGGACTGGGTCGCCCTGCTGCCCAAGCCGATCATCTACCAGGGCCACTGCCGCCACACGCGCAGCTACACCAGCAGCTGGAGCCGGTACTGCCTCGACCGCACCTACATCAACACCGCGCAGGATTACCTGACGGTGAGCACCAAGTCGCCCGCCAACGGCTCGAGCTCGTACAGCAGCCAGTGGTACAACGACCAGAACATCGGGCGTGTGACCATCAAGATCGCGGGCTACTACAAGATCAACTTCTCCGTTCGGTCCCGGCACAGCAGCAGCTGGTGGTACGGCGAGATTCGGCGCAACAACAGCCAGATCGAGTATCGAGACGACTTCCGATACAGCGGCTGGCACTACCCCCGCCAGGAGATGGAGAAGATCGTCTGGTTGAACAAGGGCGACTACATCCACGCGGCGGCGCGCACGTCGAGCAACAGCAGCAGCTACTACGCCTGGTACGGCTGCGGCAGCACGAATTGTCCCTACGGTGGGCTGCGCATCGAGTACATCGGTCACAACTGGAACTAGCGTCCGCTGGGCTCTGTGACGCTGGAATTCGCGGGGCGGAAACGGGCACGCTATCTTCCCCGCCTAACTCGTGGACGACACCATCACACCATCAACGATCCAGCCGCGGGACCGCTCGGGTCGGGTCTCTGCTCGCTTGCGGCGCCGCCCAACCCTCTGGGCGATGGTCTTGTGCTGTGCGATCGCGCTTTCGGCCGGCTGCTCCGACGGCTCCGATGGCGACACGAAAGACGAGCCAGATACGGAAACGGACACCGGTGGGCCGCGTTTTCAACCGCTCGACACGAAGATCGGCGACGACACGAGCGGTTCAACTTCGCAGGACGCGGGGTCAACATCCTCGGACGACGCGGGTGACACGCCCAAGGACGCCGGTGGTCCCAAAGGCGGCGCGTTCGGCGCGATCTGCAACGCCAACGGTGACTGCGACTCGGGGCACTGCATCTTCACCCCCAAGGGTCTGCGCTGCACCGACGAGTGCGTGGACAGCTGCAAGGGCGACTTCTCCTGCGAGACGATGAGCGGCAAGAAGCTGTGCGTTCCCAAGTACGGCCACATCTGCGAACCCTGCACGTCCAACGACGCATGTTTCGCCCACGGACAGACCAAAGCGGCGTGCGTTTCGATGGGCGACGCGGGGGCGTTCTGCGGGATTGCCTGCGGCTCGGACACCCAATGCCCGACCGGGCACAAGTGCAACAACGTCAATGATATCGATGGCAACTCGGTCCAGCAGTGCGTGCCGGAGACCGGAATCTGCGCGTGCACCCCGTGGGCAACGGACAAGAAGCTGTCGACCGCTTGCAAGGTGACCGTCGGCACGGGGTCATGCACCGGCAAGCGGACGTGCCTGGCCGATGGTGCAACGGGCGCGCCACCGGGAGGCGGATTGACCGCTTGCGACGCACCCAAACCGGCGACAGAAGCCTGCGACGTCAAGGACAACGACTGCGACGGCCAGACCGACGAGGACACGTGCGACGACAACGAGCTATGCACGACCGATTCGTGCGCTGGAACCGCTGGCTGCAATCACGTCAACAAGACCGGATCGTGCGACGCCGATGGCAGCGAATGCACGGCGGGGGACGCCTGCAAAGACGGCAAATGCGCGCCGGGGACCAAACTCGCCTGCGACGATAAGAACCCGTGCACGGTCGACACGTGCGACGCCGCAAAGGGCTGTGTTTTCAAGAACACGGCGGCGCCCTGCAACGCCGATGACAACCCATGCACCGTCGCCGACACCTGCAAAGACGGCGTGTGTAACAAGGGCAACGCCAAGCCGTGTGCGTCCGGGCAGCCTTGTGTGGCCGGGGCGTGTTCGATCGTCACCGGCAAGTGCAAGTTCACCGACAAGGACGGGCTGCCCTGTAACGACGGCGACGCGTGTTCGGTCCAGGAGGCGTGCAAAGGCGAAACCTGCAAAGGCAAACCGCTCGGCTGCAACGACGGCAAAGACTGCACGATCGACTCCTGCGACAAGGTCAAGGGCTGCGACCACAAGCCGCGGACTGGAGCCTGTTCGGACGGAAACAAGTGCACAAAGGCCGATGAGTGCGTGGCAGGGACGTGCGTCGGCCTGTCCATCGCCGTCACGAAAGACTGCAACGACGGGTCCGTTTGCACGCTGGACGGCTGCAACAAGCAGACCGGGTGCACCCACACGCCCCAGGCTGGCGCTTGCACGGATGGCAACGCCTGCACCCAGGGCGACGCATGCAAGAACGGCAAGTGCGAACCCGGCGCCAACGAGTGCAAGTGCCAGGCCAACGCCGACTGCGACGATAAAAACGTCTGCACCGACGATTCGTGCACCAAGACCGGCAAGAAGGTCTGCAAGAACGAGCCCATCGACAAGCTCGCCTGCGACGCGGACGGCAGCGTGTGCACGGTGGGCGACGTGTGCATCGGCACCAAGTGCACGGCCGGCAGCACGAAGAAATGCGATGACGGCAACGGCTGCACGGCTGACTCGTGCGATCCCAAGCAAGGCTGCAAATACAACGCAAAATCGGGCTCATGCGACGATGGCGACCCCTGCACGGTCGGCGATGTATGCGTGTTCATCGGCGCCGGCAAGGTCAGCTGCAAGGCCGGCAAACCCAACAATTGTGACGACAGCGTCGCGTGCACCGTCGACAGCTGCGACGCCAAGTCGGGCGGCTGCAAGAACGTTTCGGCCGTCGGTAAGGCAGTCGGCTGCTACAGCGGGCCGCTCAAGACCAAGGGTGTGGGCGCCTGCAAAGCCGGGACGCAGACCTGCAAGGTGGACGGCACGTTGACGCCGTGTTCGGGCCAGGTGCTTCCGGCGGCGAAAGACGCGTGCGGCAACGGCAAAGACGACGACTGCAACGGCACGACCGATCAGGGTTGCGCGCCTACCGGATTCGGCGGGCGCATGACGGCGGCCACACTGCAAGGCCAGGCAGGCAAGGTGCATGCGCGCGGTTCAGTCGGCGGTGCGCTCGTGAGCGGACGGCTCAAAGGCGCGAAGTTCACGGTCGATCTCGGCCTCTATCGGTGGCTGGGAACGTTCTGAGGTGGTGATGACAAGGACAGGCGTGAAAAGCGCATGGATCCCGGCGGCCCTCGCGGTCGCGACGCTGTTGCTGGCCAGTCCAGCGATGTCTGCGGTCCCAACAACAATGAACTTCGAAGGCACGCTGCGGGCAACCGGCGGCGGACCGGCGAGCGACGGCAGCTACAAGCTTACGTTCGCGCTCTATGACGTGGCCAAGGGTGGCAAGGCGTTGTGGTCCGAGGGACCGATCTCAGTCGCCCTTTCAGGTGGCCACTTCCATCACGCGCTCGGCAGCAACAAGGCCATCCCCGCGTCGGTCACAAGCGGAAAAGCCCTCTTCCTCGAGCTCCAGGTGGGAGCCGACCCCGCCCTGCCCCGCCAGCAGCTGCGCGCTGTCCCGTTCGCCGCAGCGGCCGCACGGCTCGATTGCTCCGGCTGCGTGTCGGTCAAGCACATGAAGTTCGATGGCGACATCAACATGGGCGGCTACGCCATCACGGCGACCAAAATCGTCGTGCAGGACATGATCGGCAAGACGGTCACGGCCCAGAAATTCGTCGGCGACGGCAGCGGTCTCACCGGCATCAAGGCGTCCGGCAGCGGCGTCAAGGCCGGCACCTGCCCGAGCGGCAAAGTCATGGTCGGCGTCGACAAGAACGGCAACATCCAGTGCGCGTCCACCGCGACTTCGCTGCCTCTCGACGGCCTCAAGAAGATCAGCAACGGCACACTCAGCAACGAATTCACCGACATCATCGTCAGCACCAAGGTGCCGGTTAAAATCCCCGACCATGTGCCGATCGGTATCAAGGACACGATCACCGTGCCGGACCTCGGGATCGCCCAGGAATTCTCAATCTCGCTGGACGTCAGCAACAGCAAGGTCGAAACCCTCACGATTGACCTGTGGGACCCCAACGGCAAGCAGTACACGTTGTTCAAGGGCGGCGTGAGCGGCAAAACCCTGCTGGCGACCTACCCGAGCCCCAGCAAGCCGGTGAGCGGCGACCTGACCGTCTGGAAGGGCAAAAACCTCAAGGGCAACTGGGTGTTGCGCGTCATCGACCCGCACTTCAAGGACAACACGACCGACGGCGCCATCAACAAGTGGTCGATCAACATCCAGACGTTGAGCAACAAGAAGGTGCAGGCCAAGGGCAACCTTGTCGTCACGGGCGACATCCTCCTCAAAGGCAAAATCATCAAGGACGGCAAGGTGCAGGACACCGACGTGTACCCGATGTTCCCCAAGGGCAGCCGACCGTTTCTGTACGGCTTCCAGGAAGACTACCTGCAGGGTCAGTACAACTACTCGCCCGGCAACCCGACCTACCCGAGCAACATCGGCACCACCAACGCCCAGCTGCGCCAGTACTACAACGACTTCAAGTGGGGCGGACCGACCGGCGATATCCGGCAACAGCGCGGCGGCGGCAACTACGGCAGCTCGACCACGAACTGGACCTGGCAGGCGCTCACGGCGTTCGTCAAGAACACGACCAAGAGCACCATCAACCACAAGGTCTGCTACTACTACTCGTCGCGCAGCAGCAGCTCCAACTACGCGGGCATCGCGATCAACGGCAGCAACCGCTGGACCTACACCAGCAACAACTCCAGCACCAACTGCACCACGCTGTCGTTCCCGCCAAACCAGACGTCGGTCGTGACGCTCAAGACCGGAAGCCGCTACTACACGTGCAGCTACAACAGCTGCTGGTTCCGCAACATCATCGGCTTCTACTCCAACTCCTGGAAGCTGCCCAGCGGGCTCGAGTGGGACTACAAGCGCTACCACGACTGGGTGACCGGCAAGTAGGCGACAGGAGACGAGGTGACCATGCGCACGAAGTCGGTTTTTGCGTACCGTTCAGCGATTCCTTTGGCCGTTGTTGCCGCTGCATTGAGCGGTTGCGTAGGCGGCTCGGGATCCGGTGGCGGCTTCACTGGAGGCACGCCCGTCGACGCTGGTTCGACCGACGGCGGTGGATCATCCGGGGGCGTCGGTGACGGCGGCTCTTCGTCATCTGGCGCGTCGTCATCTGGTGCGTCGAGTTCGGGTGCATCGAGTTCGGGTGCATCGTCTTCGGGAGCATCCAGTTCGGGCGCGTCGAGTTCGGGTGCGTCGTCATCGGGTGCGTCGTCATCGGGCGCGTCGTCATCGGGTGCATCCGGTTCGGGTGCGTCGTCCTCCGGTGCGTCGTCTTCGGGTGCGTCCAGCTCAGGCTCCAGTTCCGGTGGCACGCCCAAATGCGGCAACGGCAAATGCGAGCAAGGCGAAACACCGCAGTCGTGCCCAAACGACTGCAAGCAAGGACCGGTCTGCGGAAACGGCACGTGTGAGCAAGGCGAAAACGGTCAAACCTGCCCCAAGGATTGCCAGCCCAAGCCGGTTTGCGGCGACGGCAAGTGCGTCTTCCCCGAAACCGACCAAACGTGCCCGAAGGACTGCCCCAAGAGCGGACCACAGTGCGGCGACAGCAAGTGCGAGGGCCTCGAAACGGCTTCGTTGTGCCCGATCGATTGCCACCCCGACGCCAAGAAGCTGTGGGCTTGCTCCAACCAGAAATGCAAGGCGCAGGTGAACGCTTGCAACCAGTCAGCGGCGTGCGTCAGCGCCCTGAACGCCGGCCTGACATGCATGATGGCGTGCGGTTCGATGAGCGCGACATGCGGTCAGAAATGCGTCCCGCAGTTTTCCAAGAACCCCGACGCCATGAAGCTGGCGACGTGCGCCATGTCCAATGGATGCCTGTCCCAGACTCCCACCGGGCCCAAGTGCGGCGACGGCAAGTGTGAAGCGCCCGAAAACAGCTCAACCTGCCCCGCCGACTGCAAGGCGCCGCCGGTGAAGAAGTGCGGCAACACGGTCTGCGAGAGCGGCGAGTCGGCCAACACATGCCCGATCGACTGCGAGGCCGAAGCCAAGAAGACGTGGCAGTGCCTGCAGCAGAAATGCAAGAAGGAAGCCGACAAGTGCATGCAGGACTCGGGCTGCCTCAAGGCGCTCAACGACGCGACTCTCTGCCAGAAAAAATGCACCGATGGCGGCGGCAAACCGGACTCTTGCGCGAGCCAGTGTCAGGGCCACGTGCTCGGCAATTCCAAGACGCTCAACCTCGTGGTGTGCGGACTGAACGCTTGCCAGGCGCCATAGCTTTGCCCGGAGTTGCCGCGCTCTCCGACGCGCTCGTTGCAGACGGACACCGCGCGAAGCGGACCTCGTCGGAAATCCACAGCTTCACCGCGCGAGACCTGTAAGCGCCGCGGTCGTGGCGATAAGCGACCACTTCTCGAAAGCGGCAGAGTTGTTTGCCGGAAACGCGCAACGCAATCTCGGCCCGTCGGGTTCGTCGCACGATTCGCCCTGCCCGGTCGGTGTGCTTTTGCCACGTACCGCTGAGGACCCCGATCCCGTCCACGGCTTTATAGGCGACGCCGTCCAAGCGCGCCTGGCTGACGAAAAGCTTGGAGACCTGCCGGGCAAAGCGCTTGTCGTCGAGTAATGGGAGGATCCAACTCGTCTCCTGGCGCTGCTGGACGGCCTCTTCAAACGCGTGAACGGCCTTGCCGAGCGCCTCAAAGAGCTCGTCGTCGGGGACAGTCACGCCAGTTCGCTTGAAGATCGGCTGGAGCTGGTCGCGGAGCCAGCGCCGTTCGCGGCCGATGCCTGTGATGCGCCCGGCGAGATGAGCGCTGATCCGGCCCTGTTTGTCGTACCGAATGGGCGCCTCGATGAAGTCGGCCCCGATGCGGGCCTGCCAGGTCGCGGTGGCCACGATTTGGGTGCGCAGGATCCGTTCGCCGTCGAGCACGAGCCGGCAGTCGACCACGCGGTCGCGATGAGGGGCTTTTTGACGCTTCACCGGCGTCAGCTTCTTGGGCTTGAGCGCATACGCCACGTACAACGATCGCTGCTTGTTGAGCTGTTGGCACGCAGCGGGGAGCGCGGCGAGCTTGCGGTGATGAGCGAGTCGGTCGGCGAGTTTGGGAAGTCGTTCGCACAGGTAGAGCCCACACCCCTCCAGGCGGCGCAGCTCGTCGATGTGCGTCTTGTGCTCCTTCCGAAGTGCGTCGATGCGTTGGTGCAGCGATCTCTGCTTTGCGACCGCTTTCGAATTGGGCCCCGACTTTGCCGCCGGTTGGGACGCCGCGACCTTGGTTGCCGGCTTGGCCGATGCTTGCGATCCGCTGCAGCCACCGAGCAAGGCCGCCGACACGGACGCCAGCAGCCCTGCCCACAACCGATAGCTGGCCGGCGCCATCATGGTCCGGCCCGCCAACGAGCGATCTCGATCGCCGCGCGACGCAAATAGCTGTCTCCGTGCTCGATCGACGGCTCGATTTCGGTGCCCTCGTGCCACTCGTTGAAGCTGGTAATCAGCACCCAGTCGGCGCCGGACGCGGCCCGGAAGAGACGCCGCATGAACGCCATTTTGCCGCGCTTGCGGACGAAGCCTGGCCGCCGGACAACCGTGTCGTCGTAGCCGGGCATGATGGTCGCGACGAGGCGCTTGCTGACCAGGCGGGTTTTTCGCCGCAACTTCGCGAGTTTGCGCCGATATTCCTCGGTCTTTCGGGCGTTGTAGTAGGCGTGCAGAGCGTCAAAGTCGCCGAGCCGTTCGCTATCAAGCGTGTCGCCGACGATGAACGCGTCGAGCCCGACGGTCGCGCTCAAGAGCTGCTTGCGCGTCTGCTGTTCGAGGACGCGCGTGTACAGGAAGAAGACCGGTTTGCCGTCCGCCTTGAGCCACACCGGGCTCGAAGCAGGGCCCTTGATGAGTCTCTTGAGCTCGGCGCGCAGCCGCTTGGGGCTCGACGCGTCCTCGATGTAAATCGACAGCCGGATCCCGTGTTTTCGAGCCGCCGGGAGCAGGTTGTCGAGCACCCGCTTGTTGCGACCGGCGTCGGTCCACCACGAGACAATGAGGCCATCGAGCCCGGCCTGGCGTGCCTGGGCGCAGTGCCTGTCCGCCACAGTTGGATCAAGGCTGTCGTACCAGCCGCCGACCGGACGATTAAGCGAATCGTGATGCTTGTTGGACGGGTTCCAGTGACGCCAGCGCCCGGTCGGTCCGGCGGGCGTGCCATACCAGGCGTAGTAGAACGCCAGTGCAAGTCGGGGAAAGTGACGCATCTTCGCGCCCGGTAACCGAGCGAGCGCCTTGCCGTCGAGCGGCACCGGAATGCGGTTGTTGGTATCTCCCGCGACGCTGGCCTTGTGCTCGATGTCGGCCAGCTTCTTGCGGCCGGATCGGACCACGAGGCGGGACGTGCCGACGTTGCCCTTGCTCAGGACGATACGCGGCTTCGGACCGGTCACGACCGCGCGAACTTCGGCCTTGAGCGATACGGCCCGCGTGTCGTAGCCGGCCTTGACTACATATCCACCGTCGCTCCGCAGGTATCCGCCGCCCGCTGCCTCCAGCGTCCTCTTGGTGACGTGGACCTCGAGGTCGTGCCAGTTGATGCGCGCCCAGTCCGACGTGGTCTTCAAGCTGACCTGGAGCGACACGACGTGTTCAAACGCGCGACCAGTCGACGGAATCATGACCACAGCCGCGCAAGCGGCTCCGAGAAACAGCAGACAAACTCGTCGCGTGGTGGGTCGTGGAAGGCGGTCCATGGTCGTGAGGATAGCGCGCTCGCAAATTGGACGGGAGCCGGTATAGTCCCGCCGCGTTACCCATCGTTGGAGGACTCCATGCGCCGCACTCATTTCGGTCACCTCGCCAGCCGCCTGCTCATTATGGGAGCGCTCGTTCCCGCGCTCATCGGGTGTGAGTTGCTCGGATCGACCACGACCGAGAAGAAGGAAACCAGCGGCGGAGGTCTGAAGATCGAAGACGTTGTCGCGGCGACGATGGCGCTGATTGGGACGGCACAGCTGTCAACCGTGATCGTGAGCGATCCTGGTGCCGCGCTGGACGTTTCGGCGGAAGACTACGCCAAGAAGGTCGAAGCCGCGCACGACAAGAACGCCTGCTATTCGCTCAAGCGGAACGGCGCGACGCTGACGTTCGATTTCGGCGCGACCGGCTGCAAGCCTGCCAACGGCGCGGTGGCCATCAAGGGAACCGCCTCGTGCTCGCTGGCCATCGACAAGGGCACCAAGACCCTGACGTCGACGACGACGCTGGCCAACTTCGGCGGCGGCGACAAGACCGCATCGGGAACCTCGACACTGAAGGTGAAGCTCGCGGACACCAGCGCCGACGTAAGCATCGAGGTCAAGATGGCGTCGGGTGAAGCGGCCGTTGTCGGCGGGCTGAACGTGAAGATGTCTGCGTCCCAGGACAAGAAGAGCTTTGCATCACTCGCGTTCGACACCATCGATCCGACGACCATCGCGGTCAGCGGCAAGAAGGGCGTCATCGTCGACGCATCGGCCGTCGCATTCAAAGCGGGTCAGTGCTACCCCAGCGGCGGCACCATCGTCGCCACCTACGCCGGTGTGAAGTCGACCCTGGCGTTCGATGCGGCTACGGGCACCAGCGGCGTCGCCAAATACACGCCGCCGCTGCTCAAGAGCGCGCAGGACAAGCCGCTGCCCGGCCTCGGCTGGAAGTGCAAATAGGATAGCGCGGGAAGCTGTCCGGCCGCTCGCAAGACCGTCTACCACCAACCGCCAGACCGTCTACCACCAACCGATCGTCGCGGCGTTGCGGAGTACAGCCGCCTTTCCGGTGCCGCTGTGGATTGTGGGCGTTGTGCACGCCACGGTGCCGTCGCCGCGAATCATGATGACGCCGTCGAAAGCGATCGTCCCCTTGCCATCAACCGTCGCTTGTCCGTCGTAGCTGACGTGCACCTCGGCCGGCCGCTCGTCGCGCGGGGGCAGCACCTGGGCCTGGTGCATCGACAGCTCATAGCGGGAGCGGCGATCGAACCCACGCGCGGCATCTGGGTCGCGATAGATGCTGAAACGGACCGCGTTTGTGCCGTCGTAGTAGACGACCGCGCGGAACTTCGCACGGTGCCGTGTTGACCCGGTCCCGGTGGTGTCGAACAGACGCAGGATCGTGCCCGACCATTGCTTGACCTCTCCCACGCTTGGGCGGCCGTGGACCAGGCTCGTGCCATCGAGGCTGTCGGCATCGTGACGCCAAGAACTGAACGACACCGGGTCGGCGGCCGTGATGGTGCCGTGGCGAAGCGCGGGCGGTGGCGATTGCGAGACGCGGCGCGCTTGTCGTACCCGAGGTGACGACAGCCGGCGTTCGCGCTCGACGCGGGTTTGAACGGTAGCGGGATCGCGCTTGCTTGGCGGTTGGATGACGGGGCGCTTGCCGTACGCTTCGCTCCGCTCGTACATCGGCATGACGCGATGCCGCGCAGCGCGGTCGATCGATTGCGGCGGCCCCTGGACCAAGCCCAACGCCACGTCGAACCGCAAATAGCCCTCGCGCATCGTGACGCGGCGCTCGCGCCTCGACGAGGGACGGCGCGCGGGATTCGGTAGCGGCGCCTGGGGCATGAAGTCTCGCTTCAACAGACGGTCTGAGAGGTTCAAGCCGTCCTTTCGATCCGATCGATCGGTTCAGGACCGTCGATCCAAGGCGATGATTGCGCGAGGCTTTCCCGGCACGCCGACCGTCAATTCTAAGGGCGCGCGGCGGCCGCTCGCAACGATCGATCCGCAGATCGACCGACGATCGCGACACTGCATTGCGATCGGCGATAGCTCAATCACGGTCGGCTACGACGATCCGATAGCCAACATCCAGGGCGTCGACGTCGTGAAGGCGCGCATAGCGCGCTATCCAAGCGCCCGATTCGATATCCTCCGCGAGTCTCCGCAAGCCGGATTCAACGCCACGATCATCGGAATCAAACAACGCGGATCCGGGCGCCTGGTGCGATCGTAAGACTGGCCGATCCGGTCGTAGATCAAACCGGCGCTCTTGGTTTGGGCGGACTTCGCCAACCTCAGCCTCCAACTCGCGGCCGTTGCCGGCCTCGTTCAGAGCCTCTGCACGCGACGAGTGGGCGCGTCGAGGTGGACACGCGCCGTCATTTGCAAGGGTCGATCGCGTGGTAACGGGACGTCGCCCCGCAGACTTTGCTAGTATCCACGCAGATTCGTCGACGCCCAAGGCGTGCGGCGGCCCCTTCCTCCCGACGACAACATCGTCCCGACGAGAAACAGGCCCCCAGGCGCGCTCAGGATCCCAACATGAAGCACCTTTCGCTCCCGTGGCACGCGCTGTTTGTGGCGTCCCTTGCGGTCTTCGCGGGCTGCTTGCCCGATGCAGCGACCGAAGCCGAACTCGAAGCGCAGATCGACGCTCACCGTCAAAAACAGCTGCTCGGCGACACCACGACCGACGGCGGCGGGCTGACCGACACAACCGTCAACGATGTGACCGACGCGGTTGCGGATACAGCCGTCAAGCCCGACGCACCGATCAACGAAGATGTCGCCGCGGACGGTGCGGATGACGCGACCGGCGACGCGACCGAAGACGGAGCCGCTGATACGAACGTGTGCGTGGCCTGCAAAGGCGATTCGGACTGCTCTGCTACGACCAAGTCGACCTGCCAGGTGTCCTTCTGCATCGCTGGCTGCTGCCTGACCAAGAACCTGAAGAAAGGCCAAATCTGCCTCGTCGCCGACAAGACGCTTACCCAGTGCGAGTCCGCCGCGTGCGACGACAAGGGCGAGTGCGTGGTGTCCGCGAAGAAGGACGACACGTCCTGCGGCCTCGGCAAGTGCGGCAAGAAATGCGTCGCCGGGCAATGCGTGCCCGAGACGAGCGCCGACTGGGACGACGGCAACCCGTGCACCAAGGACTTCTGCGACCAGGGTCAAGCGGTCAAGCACGACAAGTTCACGGACCTCGGCTTCAAGTGCGACGACGGCAAAGTGTGCACTGAAAATGACGCCTGTATCGCGGGAACGTGCGCCGGCACGGCGAAAACATGTGACGACGGCATCGGGTGCACCCACGACATCTGTATTGAAGGACAGGGCGGCTGCACGAACACGCCAAAGAAAACCGGGCACGGATGCGATGACGGTGATCCCTGCACGACAGACGCTTGCGGGCTGGCGGTTGGCTGCACGGTTACCGGCTTTGCCGAGAAGGAAAAATGCGACGACGGCGACAAGTGCACGGGCAGCGATACGTGCGCCAAGGATGGATCGTGCGTGGGCGACGCGATCTGCAAATGCGCCAAGGACGCCGACTGCACTGAAGGCACCGTTTGCCGGCCTCAGCGCTGCAAGCAGAAGCTCTGCAAGGTCGACGAGAGCGCGAAGGTCGTGTGCCCCAAGGCCGACTCGGCCTGCTTCGAAAACGTCTGCGACCCGACGGTAGGCGGCTGCAAAATCAACGCGAAGAACGAGGGCAAGGACTGCGACGACGGCGACCAATGCGCGACCGGCGCGACGTGCACCAAGGGCGTTTGTGGCGGCGCCAAGGCGTTGGATTGCGACGACAACAACGGCTGCACTTCCGACAGCTGCACGCCGTCGAAGGGCTGTGTCCACCTGCCCATGAAAGCGACGTGCGACGACAACGATCCATGCACCAGCGATGACGCATGCGACGCGGGTTCGTGTACCGGCAAAGCGACGACGTGCGACGATGGGCTGCCGTGCACCTTCGATGCGTGCGACTCGAAGACCGGCAAGTGCGGCAGCAAGCCCGACAACACCAAGTGCGACGACGGCAACGCCTGCACGACCGATTCCTGTGACGGCAAGAAGGGGTGCGTGACGGCTCCCAACAACAAGGGAACGTGCGACGACGGGGACAAGTGCACCGACACCATCTGCAAGGCGGGCGGCTGTTTCGTGGCGAAGATCACGTGCGCGTGCAGCTCGGACAAATCCTGCGACGACGGCAACCCCTGCACGACCGATTCGTGCAAAGACGGAAAGTGCCAGCTCGCGGACAAGGACGGCGGCGCCTGTGACACCGCCGACAAATGCCAGGCGGGCGGGTCCGGAGTGTGCAAGGCAGGCATCTGTACCAGCAGCAACAAACCCAAGGACTGCAGCTCGCTCAAGAACGCGTGCAACAACGCCGCCTGCAACCCGACGACGGGCAAGTGCGAAGCCGTCGCCAAGGCGGACGGCAGCGAGTGTGACGCCGACAAGAACGGCTGCACGGTCGGCGACGCCTGCAAAGCGGGCAAATGCGTGGTCGGCAAGGCGGCCGATTGCAGTTCGGAAAGCGACGCTTGCAACACCGCGACCTGCAAATCCCAGGCGGCGGGCACTTTCACATGCGCCAAAGCCCCGCGCACCAAGGGCGAACCATGCGAAGACGGCGATTACTGCACGATCGGCGACCAATGCGACGGCAAGGGTGCATGCGCGGTCAACAAACCACGCGATTGCAAGGACCTCGACGAGGCGTGTGCTTCGGGCGTCTGCGATGAAAAGGCAGACCTCTGCGTGAAGAAGCCCAAGTCGGCCAAGACAAAGTGCAACGATAGCCAGTTCTGCACCATCAAGGACGCATGCGACGGCAAAGGCGTCTGCAAGGGCGGCGAACCGCGGGACTGTGGCGGCGGCCTGTGTGTTGTCGGCCAATGCTCTGAAATCAAACAAAAATGCAGCACGCAGCCCGACGTCCCCGGCAAGTCGTGCAGCGACAACGACATGTGCACGACCGGCGACAAGTGCGACGGCAAGGGCAAGTGCCTGGGCAAGGCGGCCAACTGCGATGACGGCAAGACCTGCACCAAGGACAGCTGCGACGGCAAGACCGGCAAGTGCGTCAACGCCGCGACGAAAGGGGCCGCTTGCACCGACGGCAACGCCTGCACGGTCAAGGACCTCTGCGATGACAAGGGAACCTGCGTGGCGGGCAAGCTGCGGACTTGCACGAGCGGCAAATGTTCAACGTCTTCTTGCAACACGACCACGGGCGCCTGCGACACCAAGGCCAAGGCGGTCGGCAGCGCGTGCGACGACGGCAACCCGTGCACCGAGAACGACACGTGCAACAAGGCATCCCAGTGCATCGCCGGACCGGTGAAGAGCTGCACGGCCACCCTCTGCAACAGCGCCGCGTGCGACGCGAAAACCGGCAAATGTGCGCAAAAGCCGCTGAAGGTCGGGACCGGATGCACGGACAACAACCCATGCACGCTCGGCGACAACTGCAACGGGGCCGGCAAATGCCTCGCCGGAACGCTCAAGACCTGCACAGGCGACGATTGCCGCGACGGCGTCTGCGACTCGAAGACCGGCAAGTGTGGCCTGAAAAACAAGTCCGATGGGGTGACCTGCGACGACAACAACGCCTGCACCAAGGGCGACAAGTGCAAGACCGGCCTGTGCCAGCCTGGCGTCGACAGCTGCGACTGCAAGACCGACAGCGACTGCCTCGACGGCAACCCCTGCACCAAAGACTCATGCGCGGACGTGTCCGGCAAGAAGGTCTGCAAGAACACACCGCTGGCCAGCCAGACGTGCGACGACTTCGAGGCGTGCACCACCGGGGACACGTGCAGCGCGGTCGGCAAATGCGTCGGTTCGAAGGTCGAGTGCGACGACAAGAACGTGTGCACGGACGACTCGTGCGACACCAATTCGGGCAAGTGCATCAACACGATTCGCGCGAAGTCGCCGTGTGACGACGGTAACAAGTGCACGGCGGGCGACCTGTGTAGCGCGGCGGGCAAGTGCGCGGGCTCGGCCGTGCCGTGCGACGATAAGAACCAGTGCACCAAAGACGTCTGCGACGGCAAGACCGGCAAGTGCGGCTACACCCCGCAACCTGGCGCGAAGTGCGACGACGGGCTCCTGTGCGTCACCGGTGAGACGTGCGATGCCAAGGCGCTCTGTGTCGGCAAGGCGACGGTTTGCGACGACAAAAACGCTTGTACGGCCGACTCGTGCGACGCCAAGACCGGCAAATGCGTGAACGCCGCAAAGACGGGCAGCCCCTGTTCGGACGGCAACAAGTGCACCCTTTCGGACGCGTGCACCGCCGCCGGCAAATGCAAGGGCAAGGCCAAAAACTGCGATGACGGCAACGCCTGCACCAACGAATCCTGCGACGCCAAGACCGGCGCGTGCAGCAACAAGCCGGCGACCGGAAAGACGTGCAGCGACGGCAACAAGTGCACGCAGACCGACACCTGCGACGCGGCCGGCAAATGCGTGGGCACCAACCCGGTCAAGTGCACCGGCGACCAGTGCAGCAACGGAACGTGCAACCCGGCGGACGGCAAATGCGGCAAGCAACCCAAGAAGTCCGGCACCCCGTGCGACGACAAAGACGCGTGCACCCCCGAAGACGCGTGCGACGGCAAAGGCGCTTGCGCGGGCCTGACCAAGAAGTTCTGCGCCGGCGACGACTGCGGCATCGGCATCTGCGTGTCGCCCCACGGCCAATGCGCCAAGAAACCGAAGGCCAAGGGCACCAAGTGCAGCGACGGCGACCCGTGCACCCTGCTCGACGCGTGCGACACCGGCGGCAAATGCGTTGGCGGCACCAAGAAGACGTGCCAAGGCAACGCTTGCAACGACGGCGTCTGCAACAGTCAGACCGGCGGCTGCGCGCTCGATCCGCGCAAGGTCGGAACGGTCTGCAACGACAGCAACGCGTGCACGCAAAAAGACGAATGCGACGGCAAGGGCAAGTGCGAGGGCCACAACCCGAAGGTGTGCAGCGGAGACGCGTGCAACGACGGGCTGTGCGATCCCGGGACAGGTCAATGCGCCAAGGAGCCCAAATCCGACGGTCTTGGGTGCAGCGACGGCAACGCGTGCACGTCAGGTGATTCGTGTAAGGAGGGCGCGTGCGCACCCGGTTCGTGGACGTGCGACTGCCAGGTCAACGGCGATTGCGACGACAAGAACACGTGCACCACCGACAGCTGCATCACCAGCGGCGGCAAGAAGGTGTGCCAGAACAAGGTCAACAGCGGCTCGAACTGCAACGACGGCAACCCGTGCACGCTGACCGATAAGTGCAACGCTGCGGGTGTTTGCGCGGGCGCTGCCAAGAACTGCGATGACAACAACCCCTGCACGATCGACGCTTGCAGCAAGGGCACCTGCAGCCACACACCGAGCGTTGGCAAGGCGTGCAACGACAGCAATGGATGTACGACCAACGACGCGTGCACCGCCGCTGGCACATGCAAGGGCAAAGCCAAGGTCTGCGACGACGTCAACCCGTGCACGAACAACACCTGCACCAAATCGACAGGCAAGTGCACGTATCCCAACAACACGGCGAGCTGCAACGACGGCAAGGCCTGCACGACGGGCGACAAGTGCAGCGGAGGCAGCTGCACGGGCACGGCGAAGGTCTGCAACGACTCCAACTCGTGCACCAAGGACTCGTGCAACACAGCCACCGGCGCATGTGATTTTGCGCCACAGACCGGCGCCACGTGCAACGACGGAAATAAGTGCACGAACAACGATGCGTGCAGCAGCGCGGGCAAGTGCCAAGGCACCGCGAAGACGTGCAACGACGCAAACTCGTGCACCGCAGATAGCTGTTCGGCGTCGACGGGGGCCTGTGTGTTCACCGCCAAGACCGGTCAGAGCTGCGACGACGGCGACGCCTGCACCAGCGGCGAAAAATGCAACGCATCCAAGGCTTGCGCTGGCGGAACGCAGAAGACCTGCACCGACAACAAGCCCTGCACCGCGGATACGTGCAACGCCAAGACCGGCAGCTGCGTGTTCACCAACTCGCCAAGCGGAACGACCTGCAGCGACGGCAAGAACTGCACCACTGGCGACCAGTGTGACGGTTCGGGCGCGTGCCACGGCGTGGCGCAGACGTGCACGGATCCGGGCGTGTGCAAGAGCGCGGCTTGCCAGGAGTCGACCGGTCAGTGCGTCACCACCAACGATCCGACAACGGTCACGTGCAATGACGGCAAGAAGTGCACGTCCAACGACCGCTGCAACGGAAGTGGCAGCTGCACGGGAACCGCAAAGGTATGCCACGGCGGCCAGTGCTACACGTCCACGTGCGATCCGAACACGGGCGCGTGCAAGAACGCGTTCAAGTCCGGTTCGTGCGACGACGGCAACAAGTGCACAACCGGCGACACGTGCTACAACTACGGATGGACCGTGCGCTGCCTGGGCAAACAAAAGGACTGCTTGGACGGTCTGTATTGCACCAGCGACTACTGCGACAAATCGACCGGCACGTGCAAGCACCAAGCGAAATCGAGCCGCTGCCGATCGTGGTACGGCAACTGTTACTCCTGCAGCCTCACAGGCCCGGTGAAAAAGCGCGGCTGCGTGAAGAAGGACAACTGCGATTAGATTCGGCGACTTACTGGCGTGATCCCGCGGCGCAGCGTCAAATCTCGACGCGAGTGGTGTTCACTGCTGCGCACACACTCTTCTCCTTGCTCGCAGTGTCACGATTTGGGTAGGCTTCCCGGGCCGTTTACCCGGTTTCGTTTGCGACTGGCTGCCTCCCCAGGCGTCGCGTCGGGACCCAGGTGAACCCCGGGGGATACCGTGAAGCGAACACCAGCCTCTCCGTTGCGCGTTTTTGCCGGCGGACATGATCGACCTGCGCGACCGGCGGACGCCGCAACGACAACCGCCATTGTCGCCGCCTTGGCGTTGGTTGCGGCGTGCACGGGCGGGCGAACAACCCCCGGCCCCGGCGGTGGTGGCACGGTGGTTGACTGCGATGTGAATCCGCAGGCTTTTGGGTGCCAGACTTTTGGCAACGACACGACCGACACGGGCGGAACGAGCGGCGGAACGAGCGGCGGTTCGGACACGGCGGCAACGAGCAGCGGCGGAACAAGCGACGCGGCCAGCACCAGCGGTGGCTCGAGCTCGGGCAGCGACGTTGTGGCGACGGCGGATACGGGCAGCAGCAGCGGCGGCGGCAACTGCGTCAAGACGAACCCACCCGCGGAAATCTGCGACGGCAAGGACAACGACTGCGACGGCAAGACGGATAACCTCGCTTGCGACGACGGCAACGTGTGCACGGTCGATAAATGCGACCCGAAAAAGTACGACGGCAAGGACAAAGACAGCGGTTGCGCGTACGACCTGCCGGCCGGCGCGGCGTGCGAAGACGGCAACAAGTGCACCGAAAAGGACGCCTGCAAGAACGGACTCTGCCAGCCCGGGCCCGAGAAGACGTGCAACGACGACAACAGCTGCACGCTCGACGACTGCAAGAGCTCGACCGGCAAGTGCGACAACATCTACATCGGTAACGGCAAGTTCTGTAACGACGGCAAGGGCTGCACCACCAACGACAAGTGCAACGGCGGCAAGTGCGATGGGGTCGTCCAGGGCAAATGCGACGACGGCAACCCCTGCACCAAGGACACCTGCGACAACAGCGGCAAGTGCGGCCACGAGACCGCCGTCAACACGCCCTGCAACGACGGCAACCCGTGCACCACAGGCGACAAGTGCGCCGACATCGTGGGCTGCATCGGCACCGACCAGCTGATCTGCGACGACGACAACCCGTGCACGACCGATGTCTGCGACAAGAACAAGGGCGGCTGCGTGGTGACCAAGGTTCCCAAGGGCGCGCTGTGCAACAAGGACGCCTGCAACCAGCAGGGCAAATGCGATGACAACGGCCAGTGCACCGGTTTCAAGAAGACCTGCAACGACGACAACCCGTGCACCAAGGACCTGTGTGACAAGAAGTCCGGCGTTTGCACCAACCAACCGCTCAAAGACGGCTCGCCCTGCAACGATGGCGACCCGTGCACCCAGGGTGAAAAGTGCAACGCCGCGCACAAGTGCACGCCGCCAGCCGGTCAAAAGGGCTGCAACGACGGCAACGCGTGCACCGACGACATCTGCGACCAGGGCACGCTGACCTGCAAGAACGTTCCGAAGCTCGCTGGTGGCGTTTGCGACGATGGCGACGGCTGCACCGAGGCGACGTCGTGCATCGGCGGCGAGTGCGTTATCGGCGCGTCGCAGAAGGTGACCACCGTCGCCGGCAAGAAGCAGGGCTGGACCGATGGTCCCGTGGCACAAGCTGCGTTCAACTACCCGCGCGCCGTCGCGGTCGGTCCCAATGGCGTGGTCTATGTCGCCGATCGGGATACTTCGCGCGTCCGCTCGATCGACGAGACGTTGGGCGCGGTCAAGACGATCGCCGGCAACGGCACCAAGGGCTTCCTCGACGGGCCCGCGGCCGGCGCACAGTTCAACCTGCCGCAGGGCATCGACGTCGACGCGGCGGGGACCATCTACGTCAGCGACCGCAACAACCACCGCATCCGCGTCATCTCGGGCGGCGCGGTCAAGACGCTCGCCGGCAACGGCTCGTCCAGCCACAACGACGGCAAGGGCACGACAGCTAGCTTCTACTACCCCGAAGGCATCCGCCTCGACTCGGCGGGCAACTTGCTGGTGGCCGATTCGTACAACCACCGAATCCGCAGCGTGTCGCCCACTGGCGTCGTGAAGACGGTCGCCGGTATCGCCAAGTACGGCTGGAAAGACGGCCCGATCGGCCAGGCGCTGTTCTACCGACCCCACGGCGTTGACGATGACGGCAAAGGCAACCTCTACGTCGCCGATACGCTCAACAACCGCATCCGCAAGGTCGACCTGAAAGGCGGCAACGTCACCACCTTGGCGGGCGGAACGCAGGGATACCTCGACGAAAAGGGCGCCAAGGCCAAGTTCTACACGCCCACGGACGTCATCTTTGACGGCAGCAGCAGCATCATCATCAGCGACCGGAGCAACAACCGAATCCGCCGCGTCACGCTGTCCGGCATCGTCACGACGCTCGCGGGCGACGGCGCCAGCGGGCACAACGATGGCAAGGGCTCGGTGGCCAAGTTCTACCAGCCATGGGGCATCGCGCTCGACAAGGCTGCCAACATCTACGTCGCGGACTCCACGAACCATCGCGTCCGCAAGGTCTTCGCGCCGTACAAGATCTGCAACGACAATAGCCCCTGCACGACCGACAGCTGCAACAAGAAGACCGGCGACTGCGAGTACAAGAAATCGGTGGTCGGTTCCCCGTGTGACGACAACTCGGTTTGCACAGCCAAGGATGCGTGCGACGCGGCCGGCAAATGCTCCGGTTTCAAGAAGCCGTGCCTCGACGGCAACGCATGCACGGAAGACGGCTGCAACCCGATCAGCGGTGACTGTGTGTTCAAGCCCAACTCGAAAACGTGCGACGACGGCGACGCGTGCACCCAGGGCGACACGTGCCTGGGCGGCAAATGCCAGGCCGGTGCGGGCAAGGTCTCGACGGTCGCCGGTGACGGCACCAAGGCCACGATCGACCACAAGGACGCCACCAAGGGCAGCATGAACTACCCGGCCGATGTCGGCGCGGACAAGCTCGGCAACGTCTACGTCGCGGTCGGAACGAGCCACCGAATCCGCAAGTTCAACGTCGGCGGCGGCATCAAGATCCACGCGGGCTCCGGCAAAGCGGGGTTTGCGGACGGCATCGGTACAGGCGCCAAGTTGAACCTGCCGATGGGCCTGGTCGTGCTCCCCGACGGGTCGATGTACGTCGCCGAAGCGGGCAACCACCGGATTCGCCAGATCGACAAGAGCGGCACCGTGAAGTCCTACGTCGGCAGCGGCGCGTCGGCTTGGGCCGACGGAACCGGCACCAAGGCCAGCTTCAATGGACCGCAGGGCATCGCCCAGGACGCGTTCGGCAACCTCTATGTCGCGGACACCAGCAATCACCGAATTCGCAAGGTCGAGGCGGGCGGCAAGGTCACGACGGTCGCCGGCAGCTACCTCGTGGGTCTGCAGGACGGCAAAGGCAGCGCTGTTCGCTTCAATTTCCCGGCCGGAGTCGCGGTCGGAAGCGGCGGATTCGTCTACGTGGCCGACACCGGGAACAACGCGATTCGACGCATCTCGAGCGACGGAACCGTCACCACACTCGCTGGCAAACCGGCGGCGGGATTCGCGGACGGCAAGGGCGGCAACGCACAATTCCGCGGCCCGACCGACCTGGACGTCGACGCGCTGGGCAACATCATCGTCGCGGACCGTCTCAACAACCGCATTCGCCGCGTCACGTCCGACGGCGTGGTGGCGACAATCGCGGGCGGTAACGTCAACGGCTTCGTGGACGGCGACCCGCTCGCGGCCCGTTTCACCCAGCCCGTCGGTGTCGGCATCGACGCCAACGGCCGCATGTTCATCGCTGACCGAAACAACTCGCGCATCCGCATGATTGCGGCGTCCAAGACGATCTGTGACGACGGCAAACTCTGCACCAAGGACGCGTGCAACAAGGTGTCGGGCAAGTGCTCGTTCAAGAACATCAGCAGCGGCGAGCAGTGCGACGACGGCAACCCGTGCACCGAGGGCGAAGTCTGCGATGACAAGGGCGGCTGCAAGGGGCCGGCCAAGATCTGCAACGACAAGAACCCGTGCACCAAAGATGCTTGCAGCCCCTACTCCGGCGGCTGCCAGTACGCGCAAGTCGAGGGCTTCTGCGACGACGGTAACCCGTGCACGTCGACCGATCTGTGCACCAAGGGCAAGTGCCGCGGCGATGTCGGCATCGTCGAGACCGTCGCCGGCACGGGCTCCAACGGCTATTACGACGGCAAATCCAACAAGGCGCGCTTCTACCGACCGCGCGGCATCGACGCCGACGACGCTGGCAACATCTTCGTGGCCGACTACCAGAACCACCGGATCCGCAAGATCACGCCGCAGGGTGATGTCACGCGGTACGCCGGTTCAGGCAGCATCGGGTTCACCAACGGCTCGTGGTCCCAGGCGCGCTTCTACTACCCCGCTGACGTGGCGGTAGACGGGCTGGGCAACGTCTATGTCGCCGATCGCCAGAACCATCGCATTCGCAAGATCGACCAGTCGCGCAACGTGACGACGCTGGCGGGAAGCTCATACGGCTATGGCGAAGGCAGCGGCGGCAACGCGCGTTTCCGCTACCCCGAGGGCTTGGCGCACAACCGCAAGGGCACCTTGTACATCGCAGACTCGACCAATCACCGCATCCGTTCGGTCAACGCCAACGGCGACACCAAGCTGGTCGCGGGCAGCGGCCTCAATGGATTCCAGGACGGTCCGGCCACGTCGGCGCGGTTCTACTACCCCCGCGGGGTCGCGATCGACACCAAGGACCGCATCCTCGTTGCGGACATGAGCAACTACCGTGTCCGCCGTATCGCGACCAACGGAACGGTCACCACGCTGGCGGGCAACGGCGTTTCCGGGTTCGGCAACAAGTACATCGACGGCAAAGGCATCGGCGCAACGTTCGGCGCGCTGTACCAAATCGCCGCATCGCCCGATGGTGGCGCGCTCGTCGTGGACATGGACGCCCACACCGTCCGCAAGATCAGCGAAAGCGGCAACGTGAGCACCTGGGCCGGCCAGCGCGGCAAGCAGGGCAACAAGGACGGCGTCGCGCCAGACTCTCTGTTCTACCGGCCGTGGGGCATCGGTGTCGGCATGAAGGGCAACATCTACATCGGCGAGTACGAGGGTGGACGCGTCCGCAAGATCGCCAACCCGATCAAGATCTGTGACGACGGCAACGAGTGCACGGTGGAAGCCTGCGATCAGAAGACCGGCAAGTGCGTGGCCAAATCTGTCGCCGACGGTACGACGTGCAGCGATGGCAAACACTGCCTGACCAACCGCGTATGCAACGTCGGCAAGTGCGTCGGTGGCGTGCCGAAGTACTGCAACGACAAGAACACCTGCACCATCGACAGCTGCAACCAGAGCACCGGCGCCTGCGAGTACAAGCCCGCCAAGGGTTGCATCGCGTTCCGCCGCGTGTTCGTCACCAGCCAGCAGTACACGGGCAGCCTTGGCTACGTCGAGGGCGCCGATGCCAAGTGCGCGAGTCTGGCGGCGCAGCAGGGCTGGAAGGGAACGACCTGGAAAGCATGGCTGAGCGGGCGCACCAAGTCCGGTCAGTACGTTTACCCGTCGACGCGCTTCAACAGGTCGTCGGTGCAGTACCGGCTCGTCAACGGCAACAAGGTCGCCAACCACTTCAGCGACCTCGTCGACGGCAGCATCAGCACGGCGATCAACATCACCGAGTCGGGCGGGAAGGTTAGCAAGAGCGGGTCGTACTACAGCAGCTGCAACTCGGCGCTCAGCGGCGGCAAGGTTTGGACCAATACCCGCTACCAGGGGACGATGTACACGTCGTTCAGTCGCTACCATTGCAACTACTACACGTACTCGACGAGCTCGACCTCCTATCGCAGCGCGGCGGGCAACGCTGGTGCCACCAACTCCCAATGGTCATATGGCTGCTACCAGTCCCGATGCAGCACGCCGGGCCGTTTGTACTGCTTCCAGCAGGAAGACACCTGGGCCAAGAACTAGATGTGCCGGGCGAGAATGGCGATCCGCTCTTCCGCTCCCGGCTCAGCGCTTCTGATGCCGCTTGGCCAGGCCAACCAGCATCGCTGCCATCCGGTCGAGGAGCTCCTTGGCGGTCTTGTGCTGGTCCGCGGCGACAAGCCGTAGCCTGAGCAGCACGTCGAAGATGGCGGCGCACTCGGCGGTGGAGCCGGCAGCGCTGAGGTAGTACCGCCGCTTGTCGGGCCCGGAGAACTTGCCGGCGTGCCGCGGGGTGTAGACGAACCGAATCCTGTGCTCCGGGTCTTGTAGAAGCGTCTTGCGGCTCGCCATCGACTTCAGGATGCCCTCCTTGCCCTTGATGCCGAGGTCGTCACCGATGCCGCACCGGTCGGCGACGAGGCGGACCAGCGCCTCGGACTTGTGCGTGTTCAGTTG
>Ga0114933_10000116_pt1 | contig 96233 bp, 85 predicted proteins | sample 4SBtaG_FD_89691 | JGI IMG/M metagenome (GOLD analysis project Ga0114933, IMG submission 89691) | Deep subsurface microbial communities from Kolumbo volcano to uncover new lineages of life (NeLLi) - 4SBTROV12_W25 metaG | ecosystem: Environmental > Aquatic > Marine > Volcanic | place: Kolumbo...
CGCATTGCTTTCGGATATAGACAGGCGAGCTGTGCTCGCCTGTCTCTAACGCGGCTTTTAAGCTGGCGAAGCCAGCTTAAAAGCTGCGGCCTCACCTGAGTTAATCAGAGATTCCTTAAGAAAGTTTATATTATAATTACTGCAAAAATTTACAGAAAAGGGACTTATGAAGATTTTTTGCTGTTTTCCCAAAAGGGATAGAGTTCACGCTTATGGGGGTGAGCAAAGGCCCTCATCTGAAGGGAGCCCGGAAGTTCTCGAGCCTAAAGTTGCTCAGCAAGAAAGAAGGGTGGAAGATCTTGCTCAGGGAGTTCAGCTTCAGCGAGGTTCTTCATTTGAACAAAAGCCAGGTGTTTACGTAGTTGAAGGTGAACTGGCTAGTAGATCTCCATCTGCTAATAAAGTAACCGTGAATGAGGACGATATCTTTGCTGTTTTTTCAAGACAAGCTAGTCCTGAAGGTCAAGCTCCGCAGCCTCCTGCGGCAGCGGCAGCGGCAGCTGTTCTAGAGCAGAGAGTTCTAGAAACTTTCAAGCCTTTTTCAAGAGGAGGAGTTGAAAGAGAAGAAGAGAAAAAAGCGACTGCTAAAGAACAAGCCCAAGATGCAGAGAAAAAAGCGCCTCCTAAAGAACAAGCCCAAGATGCAAGGGTTGCAAGATTAATTAGGGTTGCTCCAGCAGCGGCAGCTTCAAGGAACTCTTTTTCTATAGGGAGAGTTGAGAAAAAAGTGCGGCCCCATAATGCAAGGGTTGCAAGAGTGATCAAAGAGCGCTCTCGTAAAAATGGAAGATTCATTTATCGAAGTAGAACACCCTCACCCACTACAGTTCAAGTTGCAGCAAATAAAATGACCGCCCTTAACTGGTTAAGAGGTCAGACGCCTACACCTACTTCACTCTCTGAGAGTCCGTAGGAGAAAATAGTAACATGTGTTTATCTTTATATTTAAAATGTTGTGGCAGCTCCAAGAAAGCTGTCTTGCCTGAGCCAGCTGCAGGTGGGCAAAAAGAGAGTAAAAGCTCAACTTCTATGAGCCGAGCTTCTTCAAGCTCTAATAGTGAAGAGGGTGAGCTACACCCTCCGATTAAACTTACAGATCTAATGCATTTTGAAAAGGGTCGTTAAAAAGGTGTGTTATGAGCTTTTGTTGCGGTATATTTAAATCAAAATCTAATCAGGTTCATCCCATGGCGAGTCGTTACTCGCCATCAAGTGAGTCTAGGAATACCTATTCTACTGGCTCACCATCTGAAAGGGTCGTAGGGCCTCTCAAAGGATCACCACTTTCAGAAGTCTCTCTACGAGTATTGGGGGCTGCTAAGACCTCACTTAGCAGAGGTGAAGTAATTTTTTCAAGAGGTGCGAGCGATAGGCCAGAAGTGAAGGCTTTTCTATTAAAGCAGAAGATGCCTTTGCCAGGGACTCCTCGATATAAAGATAATGAGCCTTTTGGTCCAGCCGTTACAGCCATCAAAGTTAAAAAATTGAAGCCAATTACCCATAGATATTTGTCAGACAGGCATGAGACTCTCTTGCCCGAGCTCGTAGCTGAAACAGAAAGTACTGTTCTCAATATGATGATCCGTAAAAGAACAGGGACTCCTGTAACTGTTCCAACTTGTTCTTGATCTCTTTAATTTAGATTGGGTATAGTCACACACCTTCAATACAAAGAGGTTAAAAATGAGTACGATAAATCCACCTTGTCCTAATTTTCCTACAGCTGTAACAGGAACTTTTACCCCTCCATTCCGCGGGCAATTTACAGTAGGCGCTAGGTTGAAAATTGATCGATTAGTAAATTGCGGAACCGGAAGGTTGTCTCTTGTATCAAGGGTTGCGATGGATCGGATTTATGCATCATATACTGGACGATATCGTGTAAATCCTTTTATGAAGTTTTAATTCCAAATTTCTTCTTGAGATGTGTGATGACTACCTCTTCAAGCTCTTTTGGAGAGGTGATCTTTTGAGAGAGAAAGATGCTCTCTCGTTTTGATTTTTTGCCATGCATGCGTTCGGCTGTGAGCTCTCTTTGTCCGAACTTAAGGTGTGTGAAGTTGTTTTGTGATGCAAAGACACGAATGCGAGTTAGATAGTAGAGAAAGATGACGGGCTTTGGCGGCTTGCCAAAGCGGTCTTTTAACTCTTTAAAGATCTCATCTACGCCGTCTAAGCTCATCACTTCACCTATGCGGTGGTAGATCTCCATGCGGAGGCTACTCTCTGGTATGTAAGTGCCGGGAAGTGAAGCGTCGTAGAAGAACTCCATCTTAGTTTCAATGAAGGAGATCGGTTTTTGCTGTTTGATCGCCTCAATTGTGCGTCTTAGAAGCTTGCAGTAGAGATGAAATCCGATCGATGCAATTTGTCCTGATTGCTTTTCTCCCAGAATATCTCCTGCACCTCGGATTTCAAGATCTCGCATGGCAACTTTCATGCCGCCGCCGTAAGAGCCTGCTTCCATCAGCGCGCTGAGGCGCTTGCGGGCGATTTCTGAGAGAACGCCTTGCTTAGGGATGAGAAAATAGGCGTAGGCAGCTCGGTTCCATCTGCCAACTCTTCCGCGAAGTTGGTAGAGGTCGGCGAGGCCGTAGGCATCTGCTCTATCGATGAGGATGGTGTTTGCATTGGGGACATCGATGCCGCTCTCTACAATAGTGGTTGCAAAGAGTATGTCTACTTGTCCGAGTTTAAACCTGTGAAAGATTTTGTCGACCTCATCAGGCGGCATCTGGCCGTGCACGATGCTGACCGTAGCTTGGGGGACGAGCTTTTGGATGTGTTTTGCCCTCGTTGCAATTGACTCCACACGGTTGTGGATGAAAAAGACTTGTCCTTCTCTTGAGATCTCTCTCAATATCGCGTTTGTGATTAGCACATCATCCATTTCTGCTATAATGGATTTAATTGGAAGGCGATCTTGAGGCGGCGTGTTGATTACCGACATATCACGTGCAGAGATCAAGGACATGTAGAGCGTGCGGGGAATGGGCGTGGCGGAGAGGGTCATCGAATGCGCGCCCTTCTTCAGCTTTTTAAGGTGCTCTTTTGCCCTAACTCCGAAACGCTGCTCTTCATCAATAATGATGAGGCCCAGATCTTTAAAGGTGACATCTTTTGAAAGGATACGGTGGGTGCCGATTACGATATCGATCTCGCCTTTTTCGGCCTTTTGAATTGTCGCCTTATTCTCTTTTGCTGTACGAAAGCGAGAGAGGACGCCGATGTTTATGGGATAGTTCCCCATGCGCTCTTTAAATGTATCGTAATGCTGCATGGCAAGAACAGTTGTAGGAACGAGAACGGCAACCTGTTTTCTGCCGTCTGCAACGGCTTTAAAAGCGGCACGCATGGCAACTTCTGTCTTTCCATAACCCACATCTCCGCAGATAAGGCGGTCCATCGGTTTTTTCCTGCCCATGTCTTCTTTGAGAGCAGTGATGGCGGTTAATTGATCGGGGGTCTCTACGTAGGGAAAGTCTTTTTCAAATTCGTCCGTCTCGTCGGAGTCTTCAGGGTGAGCAAAGGCATTATCAAGCTGTCTTTCGGCATAGAGATGAAGTAAGTCTGAGGCGTAGCCGATAATCTCTTTTTGCGCTTTTGTCTTTACCTGGCTCCAGCGCTTGGATCCAATGGTGCTAAGTGCGGGCATGGACTCAGATGCGCCGATATATCTTGAGACGAGGTGGGCCTGGGAGAGGGGGATGTAGAGCTTACTATTTTTCGCATACTCGATCAGCATGAACTCGGCTTCTACGCCTAGATGGTTTTTCTGCTTTTCGGTGCCGAGGTATTTGCCAATTCCGCTATGAAAGTGGACGACTAAATCGCCAGGGGAAAGTTCGTGAAACTCTGCTGCGGGTGTGTGATAGGCAGAGCGCCATTTTTGCCTGCGGACTCTCTGTTTTTTTCCAATGTCAGACTCAGAGATAATCGCGTGCGTAATATCTGTTTGGACAAAACCGGAGGTAAGATATCCCTTTTTAAGCTCATAATTTTCGATTTTTCGGCAGCTCAGCTCGCTCTCTAAATTCTCGCGATATTTATCGCTCTCATAGAGGAAGGTCAGCTTTAGTTTGGGAAGATCAAAATCTAGTAGATGGTCGAGCAGCTGATAGCTCTCCTTATCTTCTGGTCTAAAAAAGGCGTCTACTTTTATGTAGCTGTGGTGCCAGAGGTGGGCTTCAATCGATGATCCAAACATTTCAAAGGAGACGGGGAGTAGATTTCTCTCCAGCTTTCCTTGTTTTACGCTAGATAGATCTTCCAGGCGCTCTTTTGTAAAGAGTAGCTTCGTGAGATCTTGCGACCTTTCTAAGATTTCATCGATTGATGAGAAATAGGCAGATGCAAAGCCGGGCATGCTCTTAAGTGACACGTAGACATCTTCCAAAGAGAGAAGGTCATCAAAGACGAGGATCGTATTTTCTCCTACATAATCTAAAAGGGACTCTGATTCTTGCTCCTTTAGAAGAGCTAGCTCATCTGCAGGAGTGATGAAGACTTCCTTAGTTTTTTCTACCGATTTTTGTCCTACAGGATCAAATGTACGGATGCTCTCAATCTCATCGCCAAAAAATTCAATACGGTAAGGATCCGGAGATGAGATCGGAAAGATATCTAAAATGCCGCCTCGAACAGCAAACTCCTTTTTATCGGAGACGACTTTTGCCTGAACATATCCCAGCTTAGTGAGAGTCTTTTTTAGCGCAGCAAAGGAAACGGTTTGGCCTATCTTCCAATTGAGAAAGAGATTTTTTGTATTTACTCTTGCGGGGAGTTTTTGCAGGAGAGATTGTAGGGGACAAAGGACAATTTTTGGCTTTTTATTTGAAAAGATTTTGTGGAGGGTACTGAAGCGTTTTCCCAAAATATCGGGGCTAGGCTGTATCTCCTCTCCTGGAAGTGTTTCCCAAGCAGGAAGCTCTAAAATTTCATCATTTAAAAAATGGGGAAAATTATCGATGAAACGATCTTCTCTTTTGCCGCCTGTGATGATGAGAAGACTTTTTTTCGACTCTTTAAAAACTTCCGCGAGCGCGTGACTCTTCGCCGAATTCCAAATCGACTGAATCACTAGAGGAGATCTTGTTTTTAGAGCTTCTGTTAAAGCTTTAAGAGATGGGCTCACGGATTTTGAATAAGGGTTCGGATTTTTTCTAAGGCATCTTTTAGCTTGGAGCTATCAGTGCCGCCTGCTTGTGCGCTCGTTTTCTTGCCGCCGCCGCCGCCTTTAATAAGCGGTGCGATTTCTTGAATGAGCTTTTTTGCATCGAGTTCGGTGTCGGCGCTTAGGCGAATAACGATTTGACATCTGTCATTTTCTTTAATGCCGAGCGCAATTACGCCTGACTTCAACTCTTTTAAAAGATCATCTGCGAAAGGGCTGATCTCTTTTGAAGAGACTTCGACTACCTCGGAGATAAGAGGGATGGGCTCTTTCTCACTGTTTTTAAGAAGAGATGTGCGTAATTTTTCAAGCTGGGCTTTTCGCATTCCTTTCAGCTCTTTTGATAGAGCCTCTCTTTCGCTTGCTATTGAGAGCACTTTCTCATGCAATTTGCTTTCGGGAATGCCGAGTTCACAGCAAAGATCGTGAATCTGTTTCTCTTTTGCGTGGGTGTATGCAAGAGCATCTAGGCCAGTTACTGCCTCAATACGTCTCACGCCTTTTGCAATGGAAGACTCTTTAGTGATCTTGAAAAGGCCAATGTTACCGGTTCTAGAAGTGTGTACGCCTCCGCAAAGCTCCTTACAAAACTTAGCGTCAACAACCCGGACGGTATCTCCATACTTCTCACCAAAAAATTGCTTAATTGAGCTGTCGCCTTGGACCTTATCGTAGGGAGTCTCGTATGAGGTGACGGGGTGGTTTGCAATGATCTTGCTATTGACCAGCTTTTCAATGGCAATAAGATCTTCTTTTGAAAGCGCTTTGTGGTGGTTGAAGTCAAATCTGAGCTTAGAGGCTTCAACGAGCGAGCCTGCTTGTTTGATATGCTCGCCCAAAATTTCTGTTAGCGCCCAATGAAGAATGTGAGTTGCCGTATGGTTATTCACAATATGCTGTCTGGATGCGCTATCTACTTCCGCTTTTATCTTGTCGCCTTTTTTGAGAGTTCCATTTTTGAGAGTTCCCATGTGGGCAACAACTCCTGTAAACGGTGCCTGCGTATCTTCGACATCAAATAAGTTTTCACCAGATGAGATGGTGCCCGTGTCGCCAACTTGACCGCCCATCTCTGCATAGAAGGGAGTCTTGCTTAAGATAATGCTGGCTTCCATGCCTTTTGTGATTTCATCTACAAATTTTCTATCGTGAACAAGTGCTAGCACTGTACTATCTGCCCTGAGATGGTCAAAGCCTACGAATGTTGTCTGAGCAAGATCCTTGAAGAGGTTTTCGGAAAATTTTTGAAGCGTTTTTACGCGCGCTTTTTTCGACTTTTCACGCGCTTCTATTTCGAGTTCTTTATAACGGGGTAAATCGATCTTGATCTCTTCATCTTTTGCGATGAGTTCAATCTCCTCGAGGGGAAAGCCGTAAGTGTCTTTTAGCTTGAAGGCGTCATCACCTGAGATCAGTTTTTTTGCTTTGGATTTGTCGATTACCTTCGATAGGAGGTTGCCGCCTTTTTGAAGGGTGCGGATAAAAGATTCCTCTTCTAGAGTTAAGAGTTCTGCTATGCGGTCTTTAGAAGTAATTAATTCAGGATAATCTTCGCCCATTTCAGCATTCAATCTGGGAAGAAGCTTTGCTAAAAAGGGCTCTTTTAATCCCAACATTCTTCCGTAGCGAACCGAGCGTCTCAAGATCTTTCGAAGGACATAACCTCTATCAGTATTACTTGGCTGCGCGCCATCTGCAATGGAGAAAGCGAGCGTCCGGATGTGGTCTGAAATGACGTGGTAGATCGGTGCAGTCTCACGGTTTTTCTCTTCATATTTTTTGCCAGAAATCTGTTCTATTTCGGAGATAAGCGCTTGAAAAATATCGGTTTGAAAGACGGTGTCTACGCCGGAAATGAGCGACATGAGCCGCTCTAAGCCAGCGCCTGTATCAATATTCTTTTTGGGAAGGGAGACAAGCTCAAGAGTGTCTAACCTCTCTGACTGCATAAAGACGAGATTCCAGAATTCGAAAAAGCGCTCGCCAGATGTGTCTTTTGCAGGAGTATCTGCAGAGGAAAAGCTCTTACCCTTGTCATAGAGAAGCTCAGAGCAAGGACCACAAGGCCCCACGTCGCCCATTGCCCAAAAGTTGTCTTCTTCGCCCAGTCTTACAATGCGCTTTTCAGGGAGGTGCTGTTTCCAAAGTTCGTATGATTCATCATCATCGGTATAGACAGATGCCCAAATTTTATCGGGGTCCAGTTGGAAGATTTCGGTCGAGACTTCCCAGGAATAGGCAATGGCTTCTTTCTTAAAGTAATCGCCAAAGGAGAAGTTGCCGAGCATCTCAAAGAAGGTGAGGTGGCGCGTTGTGTGTCCAACATTTTCTAGATCGTTGTGCTTTCCGCCTGCACGTATGCACTTTTGAGAGGTGACAGCTGAGGGAAATCCAGCATCTCTTTCTCCAAGAAAGATATCTTTAAATTGGTTCATCCCCGCATTAATGAAGAGAAGAGTAGGATCGTCCAGGGGGATGACGGGAGAAGAGGGAAGGTGTTTGTGGCCTTTACTCTTAAAGTATTCGATGAATTTTTTTCTGATATCGCGCGTTTTCATGCTATCGATTCTATGAAACTAGGCAATAAATACCAATGGAAAATGGAGGGATGTATAGATAGTGATTTTTTTAAAATGTTGAGATCTAGGCATTAAACTTAAATTGGTGTAGAATTTTCGGACTAAAAAGGAGAAAAACGATGTGTACCTTAACTCGCAGGGTTGCAGATTATTTAAAGATGCCTGGCGCAATTCAAACCCAAATAGGGGTGTATAGAAATAACCAAACCGCTGTCTCTGCTCTAACTCAAATAGACATATCTCAAAGGATTATAAACGTTTGTTGTAAATGTTTAGTTTTTGATATTTCACTGCTTCCAACGCTCACAGCTGGGGCTCCTTCGTTCAATACTTGTGTATTTCGTATTCAAGATGAGCGGGCCATTATTAAAATGGCGAGGAGAAGGATTCTTGACTTGACAAATCTTTTTCTCTCTTCAATAGGGGGAGCTTAATGTCTAGTTCAATTGTCAAATCAGTAAAAACAGTTCTCATTCCAGGTTTGCTTGAAAGAGTAATGCAAGCAGGCTCTTCAAGGGAGAAGATGGTGAAAAATGCAATCAAAGCAAGAAATATTTTCTACTTCTATTTCTCCACAACGGCCCTTTTTTATACGGGGACTTATACAGCAGAGCCAGGTCTATTACGCTTAGCTTGTGCTAGGCTTGCTATAATAGGCACTCTCTTAATGCCCGTAACATCTTCTCTAGTAGTTGATGCGATTCGGAGCTTTTCCAGCCAATCAGTTCCATTAAAAACGAAGCGGTTTGAAGAACTTCCTGTTTAGTGTGTTCTTTTTTACTTGAAGATTTAGCTTTTCAAAGGGTACAACTGAGGTTGATATAATGGAGAGCTATCAATGGACCTAAACCTCAAAGAAAATCTCAAAAAAATAGCCCAGACAATAGCGGGCCTTTCAATTGACGCAGTACAAAAAGCAAACTCTGGACACCCTGGACTTCCTCTTGGTTGTGCAGAGATTGGCGCCTACCTCTACGGGCACCTCATGGATCACAATCCGAAAAACTCCTCGTTTTTGAATCGAGATCACTTGGTTTTGTCTGCAGGTCACGGTTCGATGTGGCTCTACTCTTGTCTACACCTTTCGGGATATGATCTTTCACTGGAGGATATCAAAAACTTTCGCCAGCTGCACTCAAGAACGCCGGGTCATCCTGAATCTCATGAGACAGATGGTGTAGAGGTGACAACAGGCCCGCTTGGACAGGGTTTTGGTAATGCTGTGGGAATGGCTTTGGGGCTTAAAATTCTAGGTCAAAAGTTTAATAACGATGAGTACGAGATTTTTAATAACAAGGTCTACTGTTTAGCTGGTGATGGCTGCATTATGGAAGGAATTTCGTCGGAAGTCTCATCTCTAGCAGGTCACTTAAAACTCGATAATCTCGTCGTCATTTATGATTCCAACAATATCTGTTTAGATGGCCCCTTAAATGAATGCTGCTCTGAAGATACAAAAGAGAGGTATATCTCCTACGGCTTTGATGTCTATGAAGTAGATGGCCACGATTTTGAAGCAATGGATGCAATTTTCCAAGAAATTAAAGAGAATCAGAAAAGGCCCGCTTTTGTGATAGCACACACAATTATTGGTAAAGGTTCACCTAATAAAGCAGGCACGCATAACGCACACGGATCGCCGCTGGGAGAAGATGAGGTAGCTCTTACTAAAAAAGAGCTCGGATTAAATGAAGACCCTTTCTATGTACCTTCTCAAGTAACAAGCTATTTCGAGCAAAAAAGAGAGAAATGGGCTGAGATTGAGGCTGAGTGGAATGAGACAGTTCGAAAGTGGGGGGCTTCTCATCCTGAACTTTTGAAAGATTTTGAATTGATGAAAGAAAATAAGACTCCGGGTGATTTGGAAGAGGAGCTGAATAAAATTGAGATCAAAGATCCGATCGCAGGTAGAGATGCTTCGCATACAGTGCTACAAGCTCTAGGCGAAATGCTCCCTCAGATTTACGGCGGCTCTGCCGATCTATCAGGCTCTGATAAGACGATGATGAAAGCCTTTCCTTTGATTTCTCCTGGGAACTTTGCGGGACGCAACATCAAATTTGGCGTGCGTGAGTTTGGAATGGGAACGATGGTAAATGGAATGAGCGTGCTAGGTATGTTTAGACCTTTTTGCGGCACATTCCTTACTTTTTCTGACTACATGAGAAATGCCATTCGGCTAGCTGCTCTCTCTCATTATCCCGTTGTTTACCAATTTACACACGATTCGATCTTCTTGGGAGAAGATGGCCCCACTCATCAGCCTGTTGAGCACTATATGAGCCTTCGTACAATTCCGGGGCTTCATGTGTTTAGGCCTGCAGATGCCCACGAGGTCCGTATGACGTGGCTCTCTGCTCTAAAGTACCAAGGCCCCACCGTCATCATCCTCTCGAGGCAAAAACTGCCTCAATTAGGCGAGACAAAAACCTTTTCTTATGAAGAAGGCGTGTCTAAAGGCGCCTACGTTGTGAAAAAAGAGAAGAGTAAGCCTGACTTTACTCTCATGGCAACAGGCTCAGAGCTTCTTTTGGCATTTGAAGTGGCAGGAAGGCTTGAAAAGATTGGTAAAGATGTGCGAATTGTCTCTTTTCCTTGCTTTGAGCTCTTTGAAGAGCAGTCCAATGAGTATAAAAATAGCGTTGTTGGCGGCGATATAGGTCACCGTGTGAGCATTGAGGCAGGCGTTGATCTCGGTTGGTACAAATATATTGGCCTAGAGGGGACAGCTATCTGTATGGAGAGCTTTGGCCTCTCTGCTCCCGATGCTGATCTTGCGATTGAATTCGGCTTTAATGCGGATGCGATTTTAGAAAGATTAATGACAAAATCCTCATGAACGACCTTTTTCTGCGCGCCTTAAGAGGTGAAACGGTTGAGCGTTTTCCTGTTTGGTTAATGCGCCAAGCGGGGAGGTACCTGCCTGAATATCGAGAGCTTAGAAAAAAACATTCTTTAATCGAGATGTTTACATCGGAAGAGCTCATCGAAAAGGTGACGCTTATGCCTTTGATGCGTATTGATTTTGACGCTGCCATTCTTTTCTCAGACATCACGATTGTAGCGCTAGCTCTGGGACTCGATCTCAATTTCAAAGAGGGAATTGGTCCCGTCATTACGCCTCAAGTTCAAAAGGATACCCCTCTTAAGCATGATCCTGACGCTCTCTTATTTGTAGGTAGAGCTATAGAATCGATGAAAAAGAAGCTAGACGTACCTCTTATTGGCTTTTGCGGGGCTCCCTATACAGTCTCATGCTATTTGACAGAGACAAAACCTTCTAATGTATCGAAAAAGTGGATCTATCAAGAGCCAAAAGCTTTCCACGCACTTCTCCGAAAGGTTACAGATATTACTAAGGCCTACCTCGATCTACAGATTAGATCGGGAGTAGATGCTATTCAGATCTTTGATTCCTGGGCCTACATTTTGCCAAAAGAGCTCTATAAGACTTTTTCTTCTCCCTATAACCAAGAGCTTATCGATTTTGTCAAAAGTAGAGGTATTCCTGTCATCTCTTTTGCAAGGGGATCTACTCTCTATGCAAATGAAATAATTGCATCGGGACCAACTGCTATCTCATTTGATTGGCATGAGAGCTTATCTGTCATCCGTAAAAAGGTGCCGGAAAATATCACCATCCAGGGAAACTTTGATCCTGACCTTCTCTACGCACCTGTTGAAGAGATCCAAAGGGAAGTGAAGGAGACTCTCTCAAAATTAGAAAAGAGGGGCCATATTATCAATCTAGGGCATGGACTCAAACCCGATATGGATCCTGATCACGTAAAATGCTTTGTAGATGCGGTTAAAAATGCATGATATTTCCACAGATACTCTTCTGAAATATGATAAACAAGTTCCAAGGTATACAAGCTACCCGACTGCTCCCTTTTTTAAGGAGATGGTAGAAGATGTCTACATCGATGCTCTAAAGCGTTTCAGCAAAACAAAGAAACCTCTATCTCTCTATTTTCATATTCCTTTTTGTAAATCAATGTGTCTTTTCTGCGGTTGCACTGTTGTACTCAATCGAAAGCCCGAAAGACAGAGCTCCTATGTGGACTCTCTTTTGAATGAGATCGAACTTGTCTGTGAGCACTTGGGAAAAAGAGAGGTTAGCCAGCTTCATTTTGGCGGCGGTACGCCTACGAACCTTTCAGAAAAAGAGTTTATCATCCTTTTTAAAAAGATTCGGCAGCACTTTACTCTAATAGAAAATGCTGAGATCTCAATTGAGATCGATCCTAGAACGGTAGGCGATGGCAAGAAGCTTACCTTTTTACGCACTCTCTTTAACCGCGTAAGCTTTGGAGTGCAGGATACAAGTCCTGTTGTACAAGAGGCGATTCGAAGAAGGCAGTCAGCTGTTATGAGTAAAAAAACAGTCGAGAGAGCAAGATCTCTTAAGTTTGACAGCATCAATGTCGATTTGATCTACGGACTGCCTCACCAAACAGTGGAATCTTTTAGAGAAACAGCAGATGATATCATTGAAATGGCGCCTGACCGTATTGCTCTATTTTCCTACGCAAAGGTGCCGTGGTTAAAGCCTCATCAAAAGGCCATACCTGACAGTGCACTTCCATCCACGGAAGAAAAGTTTCAGATCTACCGAGAGGCAAGGTCTCGCTTTATTCAGGCGGGTTATACCGCAATTGGAATGGATCATTTTGCCAAAAAGGGGGACGCGCTTGATATTGCTTATAGGGAAAAAAGGCTGCATCGCAACTTTCAAGGCTACAGTTTGAAGCTCTCGGAAGATATGATCGGTTTTGGTCTATCTTCCATTGGTTTTGTGCAGGGCACTTATGTTCAAAACACAAAAGGCTTAAAGGAATATCAGAGCTCTGTAGAAGAGGGGAGGCTTCCCACTCAGAGGGGGCTTGTTCAAAGCGCTGAGGATGAATTAAGGTACAAAGTCATCCAGAGAATCATGTGCGACTTCGAGGTCCAGCTAGACCCAACCATCTTCGAAAAAGAGCTAAGCTCTTTGAGAGAAATGCCCGATCTTGTGGAGGTGGAGGGAAACTTTGTTAGAGTTACGCCGTTGGGTGAGCTCTTCATCCGCAACGTCGCCTCTATTTTTGACGGTTATATCTCTCAAAATACTAAGTCTTACTCTAGATCAATCTAAGAGAGTTAGCTGGAAGAAGGCCTGTCAAATATTTGCATCTTTGTTGATTGTTTCTTTGCTTGCTCCACTCCCAGTAGGGAATTGAGATAACTCTATAGCCTGCGCTTTGAATCAAGTTTTTCTTAAATAGAGTTTTGCCCGTTGGAAAAGATTTGCCTCTCTCATCCCTTGCAAAATGGGTTGGACCATCGGCTTCAATGGCGATTTTGTGTTCATTTAAGACAATATCGACAAAAAAACCACATATAGGTGCTTCATTTTTGAAAGCGATGCCAAGATTTTCAAGAGTCCTTGCAACCTCTCGATGAAAACGAGAGGGGAGAGGCTGCTCGTCATCCTTCATTTGTGATCTGATTTTTGGGGCTAATCTTGATAGATGTTCCGTTAGTTTAATGTCTCTTGATTGAAAGGCCCGGGCGATTTGATAGAGCTGCGTTGCAACTTCTTCTTTAGTGATGTCTTCTTCTTTGATTCTATGGATTAGAGAAAAGATACATCTAGAAAATTTAATAGTTAACTCTTCGTTTAACTCTCTTGTATTCATGGCAATGAGGGTTAGGCTCCAAGCAGTATTGACTAGATTTTGTAGATCGAATCTTCTCCTCTTTGCTTTTGCCTGATCTGATATGGCAACAAATAGCTCATTATCCTCGATGTTTAGATCTGCAAAAGCGATAACAATCATGCTTAGGTCAAGAGGGTTGAATAATTCGATCGTTTCCTGAGCTTTTCTAGAAATCTCTTCTAGGAGCTTCAAATCCCTAATCAGAACAATATGAAAGCTCCAAGCTAGCGTAGAGAGCTCATGTGGATTTAAATGTTGGATATTATCTCTAACCCACCTTGAGACCATTCCAAAGAGCTCGGTATCTCTAATACGTAAATTTGCAAAAGATTCCGCTAGCCGTGCGATCTCTTTTGGTTTGAATAATTCCATTTTATTCTGAGCCTCAGTCGAGATGCTTCTAAAGAGCTCAGGGTCATCGATTTTAAAACGAGCAAAAGCGCCTGCTAAATTCGCAAGGTCCTCTGGAGTAAACATCTCGATTTTATTCTGGGCTGTCCTAGAAACCTCATCGAAGAGCTGTTTATCTCTAATATCGAGATTTACAGAAGCCCACGCTGCAATACGGAGATTTATTGGCAAAAATCGATCGATGATTCTACGCATTCTTTTTGATATAGCTCTAAAGAGTTCTACGTCCCGAGAGCCCAGCTCGAAAAATGCCCATGCCAAATTAGCTAAATTTTGCTGGTTGAACTTAGAAATCTTGGCTCTTGCGCATTCAGAAATTTTTTGAAGTAGCCTCTCATCTCTTAATTTGTGACGGGCAAGGGCCCAAGCTGTATTCGACAGCTCTTGCGCATTGAACGTGGAAATTTTGGCATATGCGCATTCAAAAAATCTTCGGCAGAATCTCTCATCACTTAACTTAAGATGAGCTGTCGTCCAAGCTATATTAGCAAGCTCGCGAGCATTAAAATGGGAGATGTTAGAGGTGGCAGCTCTTATTAAGAGAGCTAAATCCTCCTCTGAAAGAGTCTCTTTTTCTCTTCTGACGTGCTTTGCCAAACGGTGAAAGGCGGTGGCAATATTACGGGTATTAAACTGATCGATATTTCGATTTACAAATTTCAGGAGAGTTCTTGCATGATGAAAACAGCCTATTTTTCGATTCATTTTTTTGGAGGCTTGATTTGATCTCTCCGATGACTCTGATTGAGTTTTATGAAATACTTTCCTAACTGCGGATTTTTCTCGGGGGGTTGAAGAGACTAGACAGTCTCGGAAGGACCTTCTTGCAGGTGGAAGAGCTGGGCTCTCTATAGAGAGCAGAGCATTACGAAAGGATCCCCTTGAAGAGGGGGAAATTCTAGGCCTTGCAATTTTGACAATGGATTGATCTGTTACTTCAGCCTCTTTTCTCTCTGAGGACTCTTCATGAGCGCTTAGGAGTAGAGTTTTAAAATCTATTGGGTTGACCATAAACAAACTTCTGTTTTTTTAAGGGTGATGTAATTGTATATAAGCTTTAAATGGAGATCAATATAAAGTTTGTTTTTTTGTAGACGTTTTTTTAATAAATTATATATCCTGTTTGAAAATTATTTTACTTTAAATGGGCTTGAATCATGTCTATTTCTCAAATACAAGGGTGCTCTAATCCATATGCGCCTAAAAGGAGTCAAAGGAAGCCTAGGCTTTGTCAAAAAGTGACGAAGGTAGCTCTTGTTTTATTAATGGGGCTTGGGGTGTTTTTCTCCCTCGCTAAGGGCTCAGCTGTAAATTCCACACTTACTGATGCGCTCGCAGCTCGTAGCCTACACAACAGGGATCTTTTGCTAGATTCATTAGAGGTTCAAATTATAGATGAGACTAGTACGAATGCAGGCATGAATGAGATAATAGATGGCGAAGAGGTTCGCGCATTTTTTGGACTTGCAGCTGAACAAGAACATGCTGAGGCTCAAAACAATTTAGGGAAAATGCATTATCATGGACAAGACGGAACTATTAACAGAGAAGAGGCCCGCACATTTTTTGGACTTACAGCTGAAAAAGGACATGCTGAGGCTCAAAACAATTTAGGAGAGATGTATCTTAATGGACGAGGCGGGGATGTTGACGAAGAAAAGGCCCGCATTTTATTTGGACTTGCAGCTGAACAGGGATATGCTTCAGCTCAACATAATTTAGCAATTATGCATTTTCAAGGGAAGGGTGGTCTTGTTGTTAACAAAGTAGAGGCTCGAAGATTACTTAATCTTGCAGTTGAAGGGGGAAATGATGCAGCTCGATATAATTTAGCGTGGATGAATGAGCATGGAATAGGTGGCGCTAAAAATGAGAAAGAGGCTCGCAGATTATATGGACTTGCAGCTGAACAAGAAAATGTATTAGCTCAATTTAATCTAGCATGGATGTATGAAGAGGGCAGAGGCGGGGATGTTGACGAAGAAAAGGCCCGCATTTTATTTGAACGTGCTGCAGACCAGCAATATGCTCCAGCTCTATATAATTTAGCACGTATGCATGCTTATGGAATAGGTGGCCCCGTTGATGGAGAAGAGGCCCGCAGATTACTTCACCTTGCAGCTGGGAAGGGAAGTGCAGAAGCTAAACACGTACTCGCCGTTAATTTTAATGAAGTAGTTGAAGAGGCCTCTAATAAAACCGTTTCAATTTAGATTATGGCGGGCGTAATCTAATCGCGGACGAGAAGATAGATAAGTCCAGCCGAGAGGGTGGCTGTAGCTGCTATAATAAAGGGTAGGTCGAGGTAGATGTGTGTGAAGACGGCTGTTAAGGGGGCTAGAGTCATTGCAAGCGACTGCATCGATTGACTAATTCCTAGAACCTTTCCTTGATTTTCCGGACCCGCTTTCTTTGAGAGCAAATTGTTACAAATGGGCCAAGAGATCGCAGCTGCGACAACGGATACCATGATGCAGGAGACGATAATGAGCATGCTATTTGTAAATGCAATGTAAAAGCAGAGGATTGTGAAAATAAGAAAGCACCCTTCAAGAACTCTGATTGGCGAGAAGAATTTTAGAAGAGGCTTTTTAATGATTCCAGCTCCTAAAGCCCAAGAAACCCCCATCAATGCTACAAAATCTCCAATTCCAGAAGTTGAAAAATCGAAGAGCCTAACCAAAAGGACGGGCGTAAACTGAAAGAGAATATTCCAAGCAAAGAGAAAGAGAAAAAAGATTAAAATAGTCTTTTTTAAATTGGGAATATGAAGCGCTTTTTGAATATTGTGAATTCCTTGGAGGAAGTCAAATTTAAGATTAGGATCAATTTTGGAAGTCTCTCTAAAACCAAAGATAACGATGATTAAATTGAGAAAGGTAAGAAGCGTTGCTACCCAAAAAGGAAAGGCGTAATTAAAAAGTGGTGATATGTGAGGATCGGAGAGCTGTCCTCCCATATATGCGCCTACGATGAAGGCTATTCCTGCGATGAGAGCTAAATAGCCAAAGTTTCGAATGCGGGATTTTTCATCATGAGAGAGATCAGATATGGATGCTAAGCAAATCGAGAGATTCCCTGAAGACATCCCTGTTAAAAACCTGGCTAGAAAGAGAAGGTATAACCAATTTTCCTCAATACTAACAGAGCTGAGTACAAAGAAGAGAAAGGTAAAAAAGACGGAAAAGATCAGTGTTTTTTTTCTTCCAAAGCGGTCAGCAAATTCTCCAATGATGGGCGCTGCAAAAAATTGAGCAAAGGGAAAGGCCATCAAAAAGAGGCCCAATATGCTCGTCCTGGCTGCAATAGAGACACTGGATGAAAAGATATGGTTATTCGGGTCTAAAAAGAGGGGTGAGAAGATGGGGAAAACAATTGCCCATGACAGATTGTCAACGAAGAAGGTAAAGAAGATCGAAACTTTACTGATATTTTCTTTTGCTTTAGCTTTCATTTTTCAATTCAGGTGGCGGGTTTACAAAGCGCATAACAAACCTACGGAGTGCTTTATGTACATAATAAAAATATTTAAAGGTTGCAGGGATTACAAACAAGGTGGAAAAGGTGGAAGTAATAAGCCCGCCTATAATCGCTGTGCCCATTGGGATTTCATCTCTACTGTACGGGCTCCAAGGTATCACGACAGGGAGAGCTGCGAGCAAGATGGCAAGACAGGTGAGTAAAATGGGCCTCAGCCTAATTTTTGCGGCATTGAAAACAGCATCTTCCACTGTGGGGTCTTTTCCTAGTCTGTGTTCGATATAGTCGAGCAAAATCACGCCATTTTTAGCTGAAATACCAAAAGCGATCACAATGCCGATAAAAGAGTAAATGTCGACTGCAAACCCCATAATCTTGAGGGCAATAGTAGCTCCCGCTATGGCAATAGGAGCTGAGAGCACGAGAATGAAGGGAACAACGATCGATTTATATAAAAAGATGAGAGCGAGAAGAATTAAGAGAACACCTTGCATAAATACACGAAGTTCAACTTTTTCAAGTTCATGGAGACTTAGCGTTTTTTGTGACCATCTAGAGTCTAAATTTTTGGGCAGGGTTTTTTTAAGAATCTTTGAGATTAGTTTAGAGGGATGCTTTTTATGGTGATCAATCATATCCCCTGAAATTTCTATAAATTGCTCTCCATTAAAGCGTTTGATAGGGGGTATTTGAATACGAGAGATTTTTTTGACAAGAGGAGATAAGGGAACAAGCTTTCCATTCATATTGGGAATAGATATCTTTTGAATCCATTCCTTTTTTACGTCGCCTTTTACAAGCACTTTTTCATTAAAAGCATCGGTAGCATCATTTGGAAAGATTTTTAGGGGGGCATATCCATTAAGTAAGAATCGGAGTTCAGTCGAAATTGTGTTGGGAAAGACGCCTAACTTTTTAACTTGGTCCAAATTGAGGGTAAGTTCAGTGATCTTTTCCCTGTTGTTGAGAGATGTGGTCGCAAATTTGATATTTTCAAAATTTTTAATCTCTTGAAAGAGTTTTTTACTATATTTTGTGACATCTTCTATATCATTTCCCAGAATTTGTACGCCAAAATCATCTTTTTTCCTAGATACGCGAAGATTTGAGGCAATATAGAAGTTTTGGATCTCTTTTTCCTTTAGAAGGAGGGCTAATTTTTCTGTGAAGTCTTCTTTCATTTCATCTGGGTTTTCTGTGCGATATTTTTTTTCTACAATGTCGATGAAATAGACGATCTCTCCTGAGAGGTCTGCCTCAATTCCCATGTTTTCGATATTTGGGTTATCTTTGAATATCTGGTTTTGAATCTTGTTTGCTTTTTTATCTATCTCCTCTAAAGAGAAACCCTTTTCCGTAAAGACATGGACGCGCATTGTAAGTACATTATCGATGGGGAAATCGGTGAATTTGAGGGAGGCAAAACTCATGGCTCCTAAAACAACGATACCTATGCCAGAAAAGATGACGATAATAGGATGTCTTTTATTCACCTCGCAGAAGTAGTCATAGATTTTTTCGACAGTTTGCTGGAGTTTTCCAGGTTGGTTTTTTTCTTTTTTTTGTTTAATGAGATAGGTGCATAGTACAGGGCCTAAAGTGACTGCTTCAAGGAAGCTAAAGCTCATTGTGAACAAAAGGATAAAACCTGAAATAGGGAGGTATTGTGCTACCTGAGATCCCTTCGCAAAGATTAAGGGAAGGGCGACAGCTACAATCATGAGTGTTGTCGTAAATACAGGGAAGGTGATCTCTTTCATCGCTAGCATTGTAGCGTCATAAGGAGAGTGACCCTTTTCACTATAGTGAAAGATATTTTCCCTTACAACGATCATATCATCTATCACAAAACCAATGGAGATGATGAGTGTAAGGAAGGTAAAGAGGTTGAACGTGAGTCCCGTAAAATGCATGAGTATTAAAGTGCCTGCAACAGAAGAGGGGATCGAAAAACAGGAGACAAAGACGGAAACAAAATCTTTAAAGCAGAGCGCAATCATGATGACAGCAAAAATAATGGCAAGTATGGTGTTGAGTTTAAAGTTGAAAAACAGGGCGTTTAGTTTGATTCCATCATTTCTTAGAAAATGAAAATCAATGATCTCATCCTTTGTTTTCCATCTGCTTGAAAGGTCTTTTAGCGTGGTCTTTACATGCTCCAAAATAAGAATTTCATTTGACCCCAAACGCTCATATATTTTCATAATGAGACAACGCTTCCCATTATAAAAGGTGTAGCTGTGAGGGCTAGGATGAGATTTATTTACTGTGGCTACATCGCTGAGGAGGGTAGGTTTTTCATTCGAATAGAAGCGAACAACAGTATTTGCGATCTCTTCTTCTGTCTTTAAAGCTCCTTCAATCAAAATAGAATAGTTGTCGCTGATGTAGGCATTCTGGGAGTAATTCTTTAATTGCTTGATAATTTCTGAGGCAGAAATTTCGCGCTCTTTCATCTTTTCAAGGTTTAGGACAACTTGGACCTGGTTTTGTTCTCCCCCAACTAAAGCCACCTTCGAAATATCTGGGAGCTCCTCCATCTTATATTTCACAACGTGCTTAGCTTTAGAATAGAGCTCAGGTGCGCTCATTTCTGATGTCATTGCAAGAATGATATAGGGTTCTTGGTCGACGTTTATTGTTGTTATCTCAGGCGCACTAATTCCACTTTGGGGAAGATCTTTTTTTGCATTATTGATAGCAAGAGCAAGTCTTTGAAATGCAATCTCTTCTTTGCTTCCTTCTGTAAAGTAGACTTCCAGAACGCTCATCTCATTTTGCGTTGTTGAAAGAAGTCTATTGACTCCTCTAACTTCGCGAATAGTAGCTTCTAGCTTTTCTGTTACGTCTTTTAAGACAGTATCTTGGTCTCTTCCGGGATAGATAGTGGTGATGACAAACGAAGGAGTTATGCTAGGGGGAATGTGTTCGACAGGAAGTTTTCTAAAAGCATGAATACCTCCAAAGATAATAAGAACCCAGAAGACGCTTACAACAAAGGGGTGTTTGACTGAAAATTTTGAGATATTCATGTTTGGTCCGTTTTATATAAGCTGAGGTTCAATAAAAGCTCTACCATTATTTCTTGGGTTTGAACTTTTGCTAGCCTTGATGTCTGGTAATCGTTTTCTGCTGTCATCATGTCAAAAAAAGAAGCCATGCCGAGATCGTAATTTTTCTTCGCGTTTTGATATTTCTCTTTTTGGAGACGAATGTTGTCTATTAGGAGTTCTAGCTCTTCTTTCTTATTATTTAGTCGTGTCATCAGCTCATCATGTTCTTGATCATGCTGAAATTCCATTCGGTTAAATTTGAGTCTTGCGGCGTTTGACTTGTACCTGTGTCCTCGAATGACTTTGAAAATATCAAAGGAGAGAGGGACGTTGAACTCGAGCTGAACGCCTCCAGATATAGCGGGTTTGCTCCAAGATTCATGAACTGAGTCGCTAAAACCCTCATCTGTTCCTGAGAATGTGACAAAACCGCTCAAATCGAGCGTAGGCAAAAGGTCTTGGACTTCTACTTCATTTTTTGCCTCTTGCATACGCATATACTCTTTCTGTGCTAGAAGATCACCGCGTACTCCTCTCTCTTTAGGAATCATCTTTTCGATTACCGGTAGTGATAGAGGGGTGAGCGCCTCTGTTACAACACTAGAGGAGGTGCCTCTCATCTTATTAAAGGCGACAGCGGTAACTACCTCTTGATCTTTAGATTTTTCGTAGGCTAGTTTGCTGTTGTTGTAGACCGATTTTGCGGCGAAAAGCTCTGATTCTGTAGCAAGGGACTCTTTCACCTTCTTCTGAGTGTGCTCTAAGAGTTTAACGGCTGATTGAAAGGTCTCTTTTCGAAGGTTTTTGGCGTCTCTACTAAGTCTTAGTTGCCAGTAGATGTTTTTAGCTTTTACGATCTCTCGGTCTAGCTCAAAACTGCTTTTATGTGCTTCTGCAAGAGCGCCGGACTCGGCTTCCTTTGCAAGAGATCTATGTTTTTTCCCAAATCCATCTTTCCAAAAGTGTTGGCGGGCGGAAATGATTTGATTGATCCTCCAAATTTTTGAGCTTGCATCGGTAAAGAGATCGAGGAAAATTTCTTCAATAGGAGATGCGCTTTCAAAATCAAATCGATTCAATTGCGTTTTCGCTTCAAACTCAAGGCCTATAGGTGTTCTCTGCTTAAGTCCTATCTGATAGTCGTTGTTGATAAGGGTCGCATCTTCAAAAAAGATAGGGAAATAGGGGACGAATTGAGGTGCTTCTGACGTTGAATAGCTAACTGATGAGACAAGTTCTGGAGTAAAGAGAAGGTCGCCTTTTAAAGAGAGGTTCATATAAGCGGACCTATCTTCGTCGAGGGCAAGATAGTGGTCGTTAGCTTTTACCACTTGATCAAGGTAGGAGGAGACGCTCAAGTAGGTCTCAGCATGCAGATTGCTGGTAAAAAATAGAAAACCGAAAAAAAACTTAAGGAAGCTCTGATTAAGTGCTGTTTTTAAGATCTTGATCAAACTTTTAGCAGAAATCTTTTTTGGAGACCAGCCTAAACCTTTGACGGTTAGGAAAGGTCGAAAAAATGAGTTGATCAGAGGTTTCTTAAACACGTAACTTAATAGGGGTTTTATTTTTGTATAAAGGAAACCCACTAAAAGTAAATGAAAAATCTGGGGAGATTTCAGAAAGAGTTGGATGAGAATCTTGAAATTTTGCAAACTGACAGTCAATATGACGGATAGGAAAGGACATTACGTAATCATTGGGGCTGGAATTTCTGGGCTTTCTTCTGCCTTCTATTTGCGCAAAAAATTCCCCGAGGCTCGCATTACCGTTTTTGATAAAAAGGAGCGGGCAGGTGGCTGGATGCACACCTCTACAAATAAGGATTACCGCTTTGAAGAGGGGCCTAGGTTTTTTAAAGGCTCAAAGAGCCCCGATCTTCTTCAGCTCATTTTGGATGCAGGTCTCAAAGAAGAGGTGGTAGGTGCCGATAATAAGTGCCTTCGAAGGTATATCTATACTGATAGCAAACTCCATCTTTTGCCGAGGGGGCCCTTCTCTTTTTTATCATCACCACTTACTCGAGGAACGATCTCTCACATTCTACGTGAATTTTTTGTCTCCAAGAATTTGGATGATGATGAGACGATTCATGACTTTATTCGAAGGCGGTTTGGATCAGAGAAGCTATCTCTTCTTTTTGACTCTTTTGTATCTGGGATTTTTGCAGGCGATACAAAAGAGATGTCGGTGCGCTCATCTTTTCCGGTTTTACATGGTTTGGAAAAAGAATATGGTTCGGTATTGCGGGGTCTTTTCAAGCGTAAAAAAATAACTCCCTCAGAAATTTATAAAGAGCTTCCTTTTATGGGGCTTTTTACTCTCAAAGGCGGGATGGGTACGCTTGTACAGAAACTTCAAAAAGAGAGCGGAGCAGAGTTTCGATTAGCTAAAAAGGCTTTTAGTGTAGACCCCATAAAAAAAGAGATAGATGGCCTTCCTTTTGATCATCTCATCGTGGCTACATCATCTAAAGATGCGTCCGAGATTCTTACCTGTTTAGAGCCTCTGAAAAAGATCCGCAACCACTCACTTCATCTTGTCAATATGGGCTTTGATAAAAAGCTTTTGGATAGAAAAGCCTTTGGGTACCTTGTGCCGCCGAAAGAAAAAGAAAGAGTTCTTGGTTGCGCATGGGACTCATGCATCTATCCACTTCCACATCCCAAAGGAGAGGTGACCCGGTTAGGTGTAATGATGGGGGGCGCGCATCATCCTGAAATAGACGGTTTTTCAGATGATACTTGCATTGAGATAGCAAAAGATGCCATTGTTCGGCATATGGGCATAAAGGCAAGCCCTGAAGTGGTGACAGTCACAAGGGCAAAGGGCGCATCTGTCCAATATGCATTGGGTCACGAAAAACTCATTCAAGAAGTGGAGAGTAAATTGCCAGACTGGCTCTCGCTTACGGGAAACTATTTAGAGGGTATAGCCGTTACTCATTGTATCAAAAGATCCAAAAAGGTAGTTTGCGCTATAAATTAAAATTTTTAGTATTATTTACTTTTTATTCCGGATCATGTACATTAATAGTGTACAGTTCCCGCTGTATATAATAAGTAAGTAATAACTTGATAGGAATAATATGACAAGTCACGCATTTAAAGCGGATGTGATCGACCAGGTTTATCAATTAAATCAAGAGATCAGCCGTTTATCTAAAAAGGTTATCGAAGAAAAACTCTCCCTAAAGCAGATACACAAGCTATCTGAGGAAGCAAGTGAGCTTTTAACGCTTGCAAGAGAAGTAGAGAGAGTAGCTTCAAAAGTTTTTGCTTTTCAAAGCGTCATTGTAGATGGCGAAAAGCTTTTTTCAAAAATTGAAGATTTAAAAGAGAAAAGACGATTTGAGGATCGCAAAAAAGTTGTTGAATTAAGAGCGATTGATTCCAAAATTGAAGATTTTGTCTTTGATATCTTTTATCAGACGCCTGAGCAAAATGAACTCGCTTTAGTTACGCTCTACCAAAGCCTTAAAAATTTTGCAAAACTCAACCGAAATCTCTCCTTTTATCTCGACCATGCAATCGACCACTCTTTTGATCGTCTGATCGATATCGACTTTCTCTTAAAATATCCCATTGCGATGGAACTGGATGAAGATTCATACGAGGAGAATTTTATTCATCTAGTTGAAAATGTAAAAGAGGGTTTTTTAAAGGATAAAAACCGCGGCCAGCTTCTCTTTATGCAACTATCCTCAAAACAAAAAGAGGGGATCTATCGATCAGCTGCAAAATTAAAAAAAACATCTGATGGAAAAAAGACTTTTCATGAGATGACAGAATTTGAAAGGGCGAGCGCTGTCCAGCTCTATCTAGATGATCTAAGAGCTCTATTAAATATTGTGAAAACGCTTATCTATAAGGATGAGAACAAGGCCTTTTATGTGCTCGATCAATTTGGGCCTAAAATTCAAGGCGAAGTGGATCGTTTTTACAAAGAGATCTCGAAAAATATCAAAGATGAGAAAGAGGCTCTTATCCAAGCAATTCTTGCGGTTGTTGAAAATCAAATTATCGGCTAAGAATAATGGGGTGGGTGCGATCTTTTAGAACATCGCCAAAGGCGTATCCATCTTTTTTAAATTGATTGGTGAAAGGGTCTGTTTCATTGTAAATGTATCTCGTGTCAATTTCACCGTAGACGACGAGATAGTAGAGTTGATCAGGCTCTTCAATTAGCTCTGAAAATTCCACCTCTTGGTAAGGTGCAATATAGACTCCGTTTCCCTTTTTTTCAGGTGTTCCTTCCTCTCCATCGGTCAGTCTAAAGAGAAGGCCGAAATTGGTGCCTTGAAAAGAGGCGATCTTTCTCATTTTGACTAGCTGGTAGAAAGGCATGCATGAATCATGCGCGCTCGATATAACCTGATCAAAAAGAAGTCTTACAGGTCTTTTCCCGGTTAGCTCTGCTCCAATTCCTGCAAGTGCCTTTTTGTGCGCGATCTTTTGGAAAAATTTGTTCTTTCTAAAGAGATCGTGTCCCTCTGAAAAGTCTAGATACTCCTCTTTGATAATGCGGGCTGCTTGATCTGCAACATCATCGGTCAAAAGCTCTTCAAATTCAACTTGGCAGTGCTCTTTGTAGTGGGCAATATGAGATGAGCTTAGCGTGATACGCATAGAGCCTCCAGTCTTTTTAGGGCTTGAATAATGGCACTTTCACTTGCAAATGCAGAAAAGCGTACAAAGCCTTCGCCTGATGGGCCAAAGCCTGATCCTGGCGTGCAAATGATGCCGGCATTTTCTAATAGGTAGTCGAAGAATTCCCAGGATTTCATTTCATTCGGCGTTTTGCACCAGATGTAGGGCGCGTCGATTCCGCCGAAGAGAGTGTACCCAAGGTTTTGAAGGCCATCTCGAAGAAGTTTCGTCTGTTTTCTGTACTGAGCAATTTGATTTTTGAGCGCTTCCCTTCCCTCAGAAGAGTAGACAGCCTCTGCGCCTCTTTGGATTGGGTAGGGGACGCCGTTGAATTTGGTGGAGACGCGCCTTTTCCAAAGTGAATGGAGAGGAATGTGCAAATCTTTGGGAACGACAGTATAAGCGCAGCCAAGGGAGGTAAAACCTGCTTTTTTGGAAAAGCTGCGGAATTCAATTGCTACTTCTTTTGCACCTTTGATCTCGTAGATTGAGTGGGGAGCATCAGATGATATGAAGGCCTCGTAGGCAGCATCAAAAAGAATGATGGCTTTATTTTTTTGAGCATATTCTACCCATTTTTCAAGAGCATCACGGGTAAGAGCTACTCCTGTTGGATTATTGGGAGAGCAGAGATAGATCACATCGACAATATCAGATGGAAGAGGGGGTACAAAGTCATTCTCTTCTGTGCAAGAGAGATAGGTGACGCCCTCATAGGTGCCATCTTCATTTGCTGTCCGAGATCTTCCAGCTAAGACAGTCGAGTCGATATAAACAGGGTAAGTGGGATCTGCTAGCGCTACAATATTGTCAGGATGAAAGAGTTCTTGAATATTGGCAGAGTCACTCTTTGCGCTGTTAGAGATGAAAATCTCATCGGGCGAGATCTGATCTGAGAAGTCGTGCTTTGCAATCTTTTCCCTGAGGAAAGAATAGCCGCCGCCGGGGCCGTAGCCACGGTGCGTGTTTTTCTCTCCTAGCTCTTGGACAGCTTTGCACATGGCATCCACAATGGGTTTTGCCAAAGGGAGCGTGACATCGCCGATTCCGAAATTGAGAAGGTCGGGGTTTTTCGCGCGGGCAAGGAGAGATCTCTTTTCAATTTCTTGAAAAAGATAAGACATTTTCAGTTTTTTGTAGTGGGGATTTACGCTAGCCATAAACTTTTTTTTCTGGGAAAGTTTACTCGAAATGGCTTATTCTAGCTATTAAAATGAACGCATACGAAAAATTAAAAAAACATATCCGAGAAATTGGTAGAAAGATCGGCTACGATTACGCCCGGCATGATCACCTCATGACGGCTTTTGTACACAGATCTTTTATCAATGAGAACCGAGAACTTGCATTAGAGCACAATGAGAGGCTCGAGTTTTTGGGTGACTCTGTTTTGGGGCTCTCTGTGGCAGAAATTCTCTTTCATCTATTCCCAGACTATCCTGAAGGGGTTTTGTCCCAGCTACGGTCACGGCTAGTAGACGCTGCTGCCTGCGCACTTTACATGGAAAAGCTGGATGTGAAAGAATTTATTTTACTCGGAATTGGTGAGGAGAAGAGCCAAGGACGAGATAAGAGCTCGATTCTAGCAAATGTTTTTGAGGCCATTTTAGCATCGATTTTTTTAGATGGCGGCTATGAAAAAGCAAAAAATTATTTGGAGAGGCGCTTTTCCAAAGAGATGCAAGAGATGATCGAAAGCCCGTCTTTAAACTATAAGGCTCAGCTTCAGGACTATTCACAGAAAAAATTTCAAAAACCTCCCGTCTACAAAGTGTTGAAAGAGGAGGGGCCCGACCATGCCAAGATGTTTCATATTGCGGTTCTGATTAATGAAGAAGAGGTAGGCGAGGGAACGGGGAATTCTAAGAAGGATGCAGAACAAAAAGCTGCAAAGAGTGCACTTTTAAAGATTGAGAGGGAAAGTGGCGACGAAAGAGAAGACGATTTGGGAGTGCGTTGAGTGCGGCTATACCCAGGCTAAATGGGCAGGATCGTGCGGAAGATGCAATCAGTGGAACTCGCTTGTTCAAGAGAAGCAATTTCAAGAAAAGAAGCGCTTTGAGACGAAAGCTGAGACAAAGTCAAAACCTGTTCGAATTAGCGAGGTTAGCACTGCCAGTTTTGAGAGACTGCAGTCGGGCATAGGTGAGTTTGACCGCTTGATGGGATCGGGCGTTGTCAAGGGCTCACTTAGTCTGGTAGCAGGCAACCCTGGAATTGGAAAGTCGACCCTGATGATTCAGGTTGCTCATCAATTTGCGAAAGCGGGAAATATCGTTCTCTATGTTTGCGGAGAGGAGTCAGCTGAGCAGACCTCACTTAGAGCCAGAAGGCTAGGCATTGATCACGATAACCTCTACCTTCTCAGCGAAACCTCTTTCAGATCGATTCAAAAAGAGATCAAAACCATCAAACCGACAGTTCTAATCGTTGATTCAGTGCAAATCATGTACAAAGATGATCTTCCTTCTGCACCTGGATCGGTTGTGCAGGTGCGAGAGATTACGATGGAATTTCTCCACCTTTCCAAGGGCGAAAATATCACCACATTTTTAATTGGTCATGTGACGAAATCAGGCGAGATTGCAGGACCGAGAGTATTGGAGCACATTGTCGATACGGTACTCGAATTTGAAGGCGACCGCCACCACGGTTTTAGACTACTTCGCTCGATTAAAAATCGATTTGGATCAACAGATGATGTTGCTATTTTCCAGATGAAAGAAAATGGGCTAGAAGAGGTAGCAAATCCCTCTCAAGTCTTTTTGGAAGATCGAAGTAAGGAGACTGCGGGCTCGTCCATTGGGTGCGCGCTCGAGGGAGGAAGGTCTTTTCTCATCGAAGTGCAAGCGCTTGTGACCGCGTCTTCTTTCTCATCGCCATCGAGAAGGTCAGCTGGTCTTGATCAAAATAGGCTGGCGCTTCTACTTGCTGTCCTTGAAAAAAGGATTGGATACCGACTTTATAACAGCGATGTTTTTGTCTCACTTGCAGGTGGAATGCGAATTTCCGAGCCTGCGCTAGATCTTGCCATACTAGCCGCGCTAGCATCTTCTTTTGTTAATCAAAGAATCGATGCACACACGCTCATTTTAGGAGAGGTGGGACTGGGAGGAGAGGTGAGAGCGGTTCCGCGTATTGAGACGAGATTGAAAGAGGGAATTCACCTCGGGTTTAAAAAAGCCATTATGCCGAAGCGCAATTTGAAAAATTTAGCGCCCAAATTTAGAGAACAGATCGAGCTGATTGGAGTGGAAGTTGTCGATGAAGCCATCAAAAAGCTATTCAATTAAAGTCTGCCTAAGAGGATCTCCTCTTAGCCGCGCACAGCTGAAAGAGGTGCAGGAGCTCTTGCCAAATATTGAACTGATCCCTCACTTTGTCACAACTATCGGTGACAAAGATAAGAAAACCTCTCTTCGTGAACTTGAAAAAACGAATTTTTTTACAAAAGAGATTGACGAGGCTCTTTTGCAAGGGTTATGCGGGGCCTCCTTGCACTCAGCAAAAGATTTGCCTGAACCTCTGGCAGATGGACTTCAAATCGCAGCTATTACGGAGGGTGTAGATTCATCGGATAGCCTTGTTTTGCGTAAAGGCGAGACTCTTCAAAAAGGATTTGTGATTGCAACTTCTAGCAAAAGGAGACAAGAGGTTGTAGATGTTTTTTTCCCAGGGCTTCAATTTGCAGATCTTAGAGGAACAATTGGGGAGCGCCTCCAAAAGTTGGAAGAGGGCGCGGCTGACGGAGTTGTCATTGCAGAGGCTGCCCTTATCAGACTAGGTCTCACCCATTTAAACCGCATCAAAATGCCAGGCAAAACAACTCCCTTGCAGGGAAAACTTGCTTTAGTCATTCGAAAAGGGGATCTGAAAATGCTAAATCTATTTGCGAGCCTGGATGAAAACACTCTATCTAGGACTTGATCCTACAGGTTTTGAGAGAGACAATCTCGTTCACTTTCCTGTTATTGAAATTCACCCAATAAATGCAGATGTAACTCCAGTTAAAGACTATTCCCATCTCATTTTCACAAGTAAGACGGCGGTTCGTATTTTTTTTGATCTTTGTAATGTCTCTTTAGAAGGAAAGAGTTTTTTTGCGGTTGGCCCGGGAACAGCTAGTGAGTTAAAGAAAAGGGGGTGTGAGGCTAAGGTTGCAGAGGAGTCGACTCAGGAGGGGATGATCCGGCTCATCAAACAAGAAAAGACTTCTTTTTTCTTTCCTAAGTCTTCAAGAGCAAGAGAGAAATTGCCTCAGTATCTTCGGGAGAATACCCAGTGTCATATTGTAGATATTTATGATACTAAAGTAAAAAAACAAGAGCCGATTGATTTGGAAGAATTTTCAGAAATTGTTTTTACAAGCGCGTCTTGTGTAGATGGTTTTCTAGAGATTTTTGGGGAGATCCCGAAGGGGAAAAAATTAACCTGTATCGGTCCCATTACGGAAGAGAAACTATTCAAAGTAAGGCTCTTATTCCCCTCCCATCTATTAGAAGGGGAATAAGAGTAAGCTCCTATAATTGCTTAGCTCTAACAAAGTTGTTTTTTGTAGTGTTAATAAGAAGTACTCTCTCTTCAAGGTCGCCTTGCCTATCATTACCAAGAATAACTGCATCTCTAACATGCCACTTGCTGAAGATTTTGCTATCTAAGGAGGAAATTTGCCAAAGAGACTTATCATTAAGAACTAATCCGTCTTTGAATAAACGGGTAATGTGCCTTGCATGGGGACTATCATCTTTTGGTCCGGAGATTAGGTTGGCTTCAACTTGGTCTCCCGTTGCATCATCTATGATGAAAAAGTTATAGATAGATTGAGCATTTTGGTTCTGCGAGATTTCAATCGTTAAATCTTCACTCCAAGAAGCCATCTTAAGTCCTTCATTAGGATTTATTTCCCATAAAGAGCCGTCTTCAATCTCCAGAATATATTGATTGCTATCATTTATGGATCTGGACGTTTGGACATGAACTTGCTTAGGTGGAAAGAATTGCTTTGCTTTTGTAGAGCTGTCTCTATTAGCATTTATGAGAAGAGTTGGGTACGAGGAGGAAGTTTTATCGTTGTTCGAGCCAATAATAATCGTATCTCCATCTCTCCAACCTTTGCCTAAGCTGTTTTCGTGGCTTGAAAGCTCCCAGGCAGAATAACCGCTTAGCATAATTCTTCCTTCTGATCTATTAATATAGAGGATTTTGCATGAATATACGTTCTCTTTCAAAGGTCCTGTAAGCAGGTTTGCTTCAATCTTTGTTCCATTTTGAGTGTTTATTATAAAATAGTTGTAGTTAGAGAAATAAGTGCCGCATTGAGTGATGAGAAGTATATCATCATTTTCCCAGTAAGTAAGATCATCGTTGTTGTTAGGGTTAGCTTCCCAAACAGAGCCGTCTTCAAGCGTAAGAGTGTAGCTGTTTTGTCCAGAGTGATTTATTGACTGTAACAAATGGCTATAAAGAGGTAGAGAGTCATACAGCTCTCCATCGTATGATACGTAGCTAGGCAACTCTTGGGTTGAATCGTCTGCTGTAAGGAAAAGGGGGGTAGCGCTGAACACTAAAAGTAAAGTTGCTAAAAAGAAGAATGTTTTTTTGTTTGCTGCTGCTAGATAGTCTTTCATGGGAATCCCTTGTTTTTTTTGTAAAGTTGCAAGAGAATACCAAGGATGATAATTTTTTTAAAAAAACTTTTTTGAATTTGTCTATCTAATAGATGAAAATTAGGGAGGGGCAAGATCTTAAAAAATTAGAAACGCTTAGGTATACCCCAAGTAAGGTAACTATGAATGCCGTGATGTCCTGCCATACTAGCTATTCCTGCGGCATGTCCTGTTACATGACCAGGAAAGTGACACCTTGAGACTAGTAATTTTACAGTATTGATGAAACCCTTTTTAGCAGCGGATTCCAATGCCATCTTTTGATAGTTACTATCGGTAGGACCGTTATTCAAAAGGAGGTTAATCATTTCTCTGTTATCACGTTTAGCAGCCGCAAGCAGGGCTCCACTTCTATAGAATTCTGAAATAGGCCCGCTATAGCAGCATGTTCTAATGCAGAACCTCTCTCAAAGCGCCCAAAGGTTATTCCCTTTTCTTCTAACTTAATGATGTTTTCTAGATCACCGATACTTGCAAGGATCTTTAGTAATGGATATCTATATTTTTCTGTGTCTAATCTATTGAGGAGCGCTCGTAATAGGTGAGAGGAGCCGCAGCTTAAACCATCAAATTCTTTTACAAAAGAATCAGGATTCATTCCTGAGAAAAAGATGCCTCTTTCATTTAACGCCTCTATAATCTTCGCATCACGAAGAGAGCAAATAAGGTAAAATCCTTTACTTACAGAAGAGAGATCCTCGCGAGGATTAAAGCATGCTATTTGCTTTATTACATCAAGGTGAAGTTGTCTGTCATCATCCCTAAAAAGTGGAAAAGAAGGCTGAGCCCCTTCTAATCTAGGTTTTGATACTTCTGAAGTCATTTATTAGTCCCTTTTTTAATTTAACTATTATATCAAATAGTTTTAATTATATTAGGGATGAGGGTTTTTTCTTCTAATTATTAGATTTTATGTTTGTTGAGAGGAGAGCGGAGCTGTAACGATTCCATTACCAAAAGCATCCTCGCTAGAAAGAAGTTCTGAATATTGACTCTGACACTCTTCAATGGGAATTGAGGTATCAATGACACAAGAGGGGATAGAGGATTTAAGCAGGTCGTAGGGCTCTTGAAAATAGATTCTGCTCTCAGAAATTCTTTTAACAATCACAGAAGGCGTATCGTTGATTCTTTTCTTGAGAGGGCCTATGCACTTATCGCATGTAAGAGGGATTTTGGGTTTGGCGGATGTTTCGTTGTAAACATGCGTGCAGTTTGGGCAGATGAGTCGGTTCATTATCCGCTTTGCACAAAGGTCATCTGGAGTCTCGAGGAAAAGCGCGCGAGTTTGGTCATAAAGATTTAGCTCTGAGAGGAGATCAAGTAGAAAAGCAAGATCTCCTTTTGTTCGAACAAATCCGTCAATAATAAAGGGAGAGTCTAGGCCTGCAAGATAGATGATCCTTTCTCGCATCAGTCCATGCATGATTTCGGGGTCGATGTAGTCTCCCCTAGAAACGATTTCTTTAATCTCTTTGCCGAGTTCTGTTTCTAATGTAACCTCGCGCCTTACTAGGTCGCCTGCGCTGATGTGGTTGTAGCCAAATTTTTCCTCTAAGTATTGCGAGCAGGTTCCCTTGCCGGTTCCTGGCATTCCCGAGAGAATAATAATGGGCTCATTTGAGTAGATGTAAGAAAAAAGAAGAAGGAATAGGAGGATTAGTCGTTGCATTCTGTAAAAACCTGTTTAAGGATTAGGGGAAGGTCTCCTTTTGCAGGAGTTTCATTTTGAATTAATTGGAGTAGTTTTTTTGGTTTGATCCACTGAGAATCAATGAAGTCATCTTGATTATAGTTAATAGGGCCATCATGAAAGATAGCGTAGACTCTCATAAAGGCAGATGTCATATGTTCCAGCGGCGTCAATTTCATTAACTCTTTCCACTTAAACTGTGAAGGATCGAGGCCTACCTCTTCTAGTCCTTCCCGGATAAAGGCTGTATAATAGTCTTCACCGCTCTCAACGTGGCCGCCAATGCTGCAATCTAAACAGAGGGGAAAAAGTGATTTGTTTGGATGCCTTGTGGGAATCCAAAGCTCACCATTCGAGTTGATGATAAAGGCATTGATCACACGAAAGTGCTTTAGTTTTTGCTCATAGAGCTTGAGGCGAGAAGTTGTGCCAATTACTTCATCATTATCATTGACTAGATCAATTTGAGAGTCCATCTATCCATCTTTTGAGTTTGGGGTATTTGTTTGTAGCGATTAGCTTCTTGTAGGTTTTAAGTGCTGTTTCAATCGGTTGAAGTTGAAAATGAATGATGTTTTTTTCCGTGACAGGCTCGTGTGATTGTCCTAGCTGGTCAACAATGAGCATATCTTTTTTTAAGATGCTCTTGTAAAACTCTCGGGGGGCTTCATAAATGGAATCAGCATTTACAGGCGCTAATATATGTCCTTGTTTATGTGTGTCTTCTAAGCAGAATTTCGAGTATCTGCCAACATAGGTAATCAGCTGATCTTTTGTTTTGTAAAAATAGTGCTCTTCACCCTCTAGTCTTAAGTGCTCTAGAATATCAAATGGGATCTGGTCGCTCTCTGATAGATGTTTAAAGATGCCTGAGGTTTTATCTTGGAAAAATAGAGTGAAGAGTTTGGGGTCGATAATGAGAGTCGAGGGGTTCAGGGTGTACATAAGGTTTCTGTCTACCCCATCTTTGAGGTACTGTTGAACGATTGGATAGATCTCTTTATGTTTCTCTAAGTCGATTAAGACGCCCCTTTCAAAGTAGCTTTTGAGTAGTTGTTTCTCTTTCAGTAGCTTGGAAAAAGCACCCTTTTTGATTTGGTTATTCTCTACTTCAAAACGCTCCGTTAGAATTTCTTGCAGCTTGGGAGGAGTTGCTGCTAATTCAAGATCCTTATCAAGAAGCTTCTCGTCTAAAAATCCTACGAGAAAATAATCACGTAAATACATTAAGTAGTGGCGTTGGATCTCAGCTAAAAGACCTTTTGGCGCTTCAATAAGAACATCTTTTTCAAAATTGACAGAAGTAGTGGGAGTTTTTTGAAGTTGGTCATATGAGAGTTTTGTAACCTTATCGTTATCTTTCAAATAGAGGTGAAAATGGATGAGGTTGGTATCGTGAAGCGTTGGCTTACAACATCTGCCTCGGTAGTCTCTGATTTTACTAAAATCTCGATCAAAAAATCTCGTTAAGAAAAGGATCGAATAATACTTTGCGATATCCTTCTCAAGAATAAGTGTACTAATGGTTTTTGGATTATCAACCCACTTAGGGTCCCTGTAAACCATGATTCCGTCTTTTTCGAGAACTCTGCAGACTTCCGAGACAAAACGGTCGATCGGCTGTTGAGTCGGAACATAGGAAAAAATTTCGTGAGCAAGTGCAGATGCGCTAATTCCTGAAACAGTACTGTCTTTGATTTTGTTCATCTGGACTGCAGACATAGCAACCAGTTCAATTTTGGGGCCTGTTTTGCTGTAGAGATGTTTTTGGATTTCAGGTCTTCTTTTTTGAATGGAAGATAGAACAAGGGGATCGATGTCGGCTGCGATGAGAGTGGGTCTAATATCATCGGGGAGATTGGATGCCATAAATCCAATGGCGTCACCTCCTGTGCCAATATCAATAAAAGTCCCTTTAGAATTTTTTTTGATATACTGAAGCAGATGGGTTTTCTCACTCATGTTCGAGCTAATATTTTTTAAGTAGTTGTCAATGAAGGCTTCTTTATGTTCGACTGAGCAAAAAAGATTGCAGAACAAAAATGTTAGAAGCAAAAGTTGTTTGATTAAAAGATTCATTTTGTTTTGTAAAGTTTATTTAACGCATTGTATTTTACAGATTTAAAAGAGGAAGTGCAACCCGAATTTTGTAGTTTTATTGATTCATTAGATCAAAGTCATTATTGAATGACCGATCGCCAAAATCAATTTTAGCTAAAAATCCCAAGCAAGATCTCAAAAATAGCACTTAATCAGACCTTCCCTATGAAGGTTGTTGAGATTAAAAGACGCTGCTAAGACCTAAAGTGAGATAGGGCCCAAATAGAGTTAAATCGGTGTTAAGCTGTTCAAGGCCTGTTAAGAGTGTAGGATATACGAGGTTGATAGCTCGGTAATATCCTGTGAATTGATATCCTGCTTCCATGTTGAAAGCTAGATTTTTGGGCAGCTCTAAGTCATATGATAGGCCCGCTTTTGCATCGATAATGGGTATGATGGTTTGAATTTTCGGAATGCGCAGTGTATTTGAAGAATCAGCAATCGTACCAATATTAGATTGATCGAGAGAAGATTTTATTTTACCCACAGCTAAGGCAAGATCAAAAAGACCTACAAAGCGCAAATTCTGGACAAGTGTGAAGGCCTGCTCTATCCCAAAAAGTAGACCTATTCCGTAAGAGGAGCTCTTTAAAAAGGGAGATTTTGTTTGAGTTGTTGTATCCGGAATACCGTTTAAGTAATTGTTGCTCTGTTTGCGTTTCAAATCAAAATAACGGAGACCGAAAGATGTTCTTAAGAGGAATGGATTTGCAAATTGCATGGTTTTTCTTAGGGCCAAATCTCCCTGGTTAAGTTTATAACGAACGCGCGAATTTGCGCTGGAAAATAACACATTTGAAGGTCCGCTTGCATTGATGCTACTTATCCCTTGGTCTGAGCCAGCTGTAACAGATGAGCTATCGCTAGTAGTTAAGCGAAAGTATTTTGCCATAAAATCAAAATTGTTCTTCAAACGATAGCCAAGATCGAAACTCGCGCACCAGGTTAGATCAGGTGAGGTTCTTATGTTTTGATCCGATGCTCCTTCTGTGTGAAGGTCTGCATAGGTTAAATCATCTTTTGTTGAAGAGGGGTTTAGCCATCCATTTGTCATATGAAAATATAAACCGGAAAGTGAGGCGGTCTCATCTACAAAACAGTGAGAGAACATTTCACAGTAAGCTGGGAGTGGGTTTTCTAATATTGAGAGTTTAGCAAAGGCGCCCCCTAAACCTAAGTTACTGGAAGTGCTGGCGGGAAATGTGCTGGGATTATTGACATAGCCGTTAAAAGGATTGATTCTTTTCACTGTATAAAAGTAGTAATCAGTTCGGTAGCCAAAAGTAAATTTTAGGGCGAGTTTGTCGTTTGAGAAGGGGAGCAGGTAGTCAAGCCCTACTTGGGTATTTATCACAGGAACTACTCGAAAATCAGAGCTGTTGGAATAAAAGCTTTGGTTGTTATTACGCACTGATTCTGAACTAATATCTGACTCTATGCTGCCAAGTAGAGCTGCAGCTCCAATGTGGCCTGTAATTTTAAAGCGGCTGGAAGTGGGTAGATTAAAAGAAGTTCCGAGCATAGGCCCTAAGCCCCAGTAACAGCTTTTTAAGTGACCTTCAAGGTTTGATGGAAAAGGATTTAGGACCAAATCTGTATAGTTTACATCCAAAGATCTCTCTATATCGGAAAAGCGAATGCCAGCATATGGTTGAAAACCTAAATGGTCGTCAGCGATATAATGCATACTCGCTCTTAGGTCTACTTGATGGATTTTCTGGCGTGCATGGGCTTTTGCGGTTGAGTAACTTGCTCCAAGAAAGTTCTGGAAAAATTGATTTTCGGTATTAATGTGCTTTTTCTCACTATCACTTCCTTTAAACTGCATATAGCTTAATTGGAGATCATTTCCAGTGTCTGGAAAGTGGTATCCAAAGTCTAAGAGAAAAGAGTTTTCGTAGGAGGGGTGAATCTCTAAAAGGTGGGCTGTTAAATTTGCAGGATTATCCGTTAATGTGAGGAATGTTCCATACTGCAAGTCGCCGTCACTCACGCTGGGTTGTAGATATAGCCACGATCCACCTCCATAAAACCTGCCAGCATGTAGAGGGATATTTATAAGGGTTGAACGATCGCTAATTTGTGGTTCATTTGCATAGAGAAAAGAGCCTATAATACAGGTTACTATCATGAGGATTCTTGTCGTCTATTTGCTCCATTTTAAAGGTTAAATTTGTACTCCAATGTAAAATATCTTTTCAATGATTATATCCGAGCATACGAACCTACTATTTGTTCATAGGTTGTGTAATTTTTTTCAATGAGTTAAGATCAATTGCTAAAATTAGGAGTTATATCATGCAAGAAAAGACAACTTATAGTTTACCCGAACTACCTTACGATTATAGCGCGCTAGAGCCCGTGATTTCCGCTGAGATCATGGAGCTGCACCATTCAAAGCACCACAATGGTTATGTCACGAAGTTAAATGAAGCGCTTGAGAAGTATCATCAAGCAGAGACGAGAAAAGAGGTCGATCTTATGGTCGAGCTTCAATCTGCGATTAAGTTTAATGGCGGCGGCCACATCAACCACAGCATCTTCTGGACTATTCTCTGTCCTGAGAGTGAGGCTGCTGGAAAACCAAGCGGCGCTCTTTCAGAGGCAATCGATAAGGAATTTGGCTCTTTTGAAGCTTTTCAAGAAAAATTTAATGCAAAAACTGCTGCTGTTCAAGGCTCTGGCTGGGGCTGGCTCGGCTACAACAAGGCGATGAAAAGGCTTCAGATTGCAACATGTTCAAATCAAGATCCACTTAGCACTCAAGGTCTTATCCCTATTTTGGGTGTTGATGTTTGGGAGCACGCTTATTATCTTCAGTATAAAAATGTACGTCCTGATTACCTGAAAGCTGTTTGGCGCATTTTTAATTGGAAAAATATCGAAGATAGATTTGAAAAAGCTGTTTCATAGGTAGACAGGCGAAAACAAATAGGTTAAAATAGTCTCATATAAGAAACAACGAAAAGTAAATAATTTTTTATGGGACTTTTTTCAAAAGGCAAGCCAAAAATAAAGGTTCAATCGACTAAAAAAGATGGTTTTAGTGGTTGGATCAAATGTACAGGCTGCTCAGAGCTTATTCACGCCAACCAATTACAAGAAAATCTTAACTGCTGCACAAAGTGCGATTATCACTACCGCCTTCCTCTCAAAAAAAGAATTGATCTTATAGAAGATGCTGGCTCTTTTCAAGAAATGTTTACCAATTTGAAGTCGGTAGATGTGCTTGAATTTGTCGATTCGGAAAAATATACCGACCGCATCAAGAGAGCAAATGAGAAGACGGGGAGAGACGAGGCAATCTGCGTGGGCACATGCAAAATTAATGAGGCCCCTGTTGCCATGGCCATTCTCGATTTTAGCTATATGGGCGGATCGATGGGATCGGTAGTAGGTGAGAAGATCACGCTTATTATTGAACATGCAATCCAAGAGAGGCTTCCTCTTGTTATTGTCTCTTCATCTGGGGGCGCTCGTATGCAGGAGTCGACCCTCTCACTGATGCAAATGGCAAAAACTTCCTGTGCTCTTGCAAGACTCGCTGAAAATGGACTTCCCTATATCTCTATTCTTACCAATCCTACAACGGGCGGTGTTACGGCATCTTTCGCATCTTTAGGTGACGTTATAATAGCTGAGCCGGATGCTTTGATTGCTTTTGCAGGGCCTAGGGTAGTTGAGCAGACAATCGGTCAGACGCTTCCTCCTGGTGCACAAAAATCGGCATTTCTTTTAGAAAAAGGGATGATCGACGCTATCGTTAAGAGATCTGAGCTTAAAGCCAAACTTTCCTTTTTTATCAAATTTTTCACTCCTAGTTCAAAAACAGAGCTTGCTCAAAAACTCACTGAGCCTTTAAAAGATCTGATTAAGGATAACGAAAAAGTGAAAAAGGCGAATAAATGAAAAAAGTACGTGTCTACCTTACAGGTGACAAAGAGTTTGCTCCGACATATGGCACTGAAGATGCTGCAGGTGCAGACGTCAGAGCTTATATCGAGGAAGACCTATTGATTCAACCTGGGGAAACGTTAGCTGTTCCAACAGGTTTGAAAGTGGAAATCCCTAGAGGATTTGAAATTCAGGTGAGGCCAAGGTCTGGTCTCGCATATAAAAATCAGATGACTGTACTCAACACTCCCGGGACCATCGATTCCGATTATCGCGGAGAGATTAAGTTGATTATGATTAATCATGGAAAAGAGGTTTTCCGTGTGACGCGTGGTATGCGCCTTGCTCAGTTGGTTGTAGCTCCTGTCGTTCAAGCAGAGTTTGAATTTAGGGAAGAGCTTACAACATCAGCCAGAGGAGAGGGCGGCTTTGGTCACACAGGAGTCCATTAATCCTCTTAAAGGGAATATTGTGAGAGTATCTGATTATTTAGACGAATCATCCATCTGCTTTTTAGATGTGAATTCTAGAGATGATGCGCTAGAGGCTCTTGTAGAATCACTCGCGTCTACTGGCAAAGTTGCTAATAGAGAGAGCTTCTATAAAGCGATTCTAGACCGTGAAAAGATCGTCTCTACCGGTATTGGTATGGGCGTAGCTATTCCTCACGCAAAGATGGATGAATTTGATAGCTTCTTTATTGCAGTCGGCATTCAAAAAGAAAAAGGTTTGGAGTGGAACGCTTTAGATAAAGCGCCCGTAAAGCTCATCTTTATGATTGGCGGGCCTGAAAATAGACAAACCGAATACCTTCAAATTTTATCAAGGCTGACATTTGCCCTCAAAAATGTCGAACTTCGTAAGAGTTTGCTTACTTCTGATAAGAAAAAATTAGTTTTAGAGCTTTTTGCTAGCTTTTAACTGCTTTGGGCTTTTTGACAAAAAATGATGTCAGTATTCCAATCAAAGAGATTCCTAAGAGAACGCTCAAGCTATTTTGGAACCCCAAAGTAGAGGGGAAGGGGTGTGATCTGAAAGTGGTTCCCACTATCGCAAGCCCAACAGTTCCTCCCACTTCTTGGAAAGTCGTAAATGCTCCTGATGCAATAGCTGAGAACTTCTTGGGCAGAGATGAAAGAGCACACGCTGCTGATGGTCCCCAAATTAACACCCAGCCAAATCCGCAGAAGAGCATAGCTGCCATCATTAAAAGGATTTCTCCTCTCCTGTGTAAGAAATGAAGAGAGGTAATGGATAGAATCAGAAATAGAAAGCCGAGGATCATCGGCACCCTTGCACCTATTTTCTCATACCAAATAGCAACATAAGGAGAGCCGATAGCAAGAGGCAGGGTTACAAATAGCATAAGAAGCCCTGTTTGAAAGGGAGTGATTTCCATCATTGATTGTGCGAAGAGGGGAATCAGAAAGAAAAAGGACCATAGATAAAAAATAATACAAAAATTACTCATAGAGGGAAGTAAAAAATCTTTCCTTAGAAAGAAATCAGGTTGAATAATCGGATAGGGGGCTTTCTTTTCTACGTAGATTAAAATAGGAAGAAAGATAAGGAAACTTATCAAACAGAGCAGGGTCCAAATAGATGTCCAGCCCCAAATAGGCCCTTGAATGATTCCCAGAACAACAGATGCTATGGTTCCTATGAAAAGTAACATGCCTAAGTAATCATGCTTATCTTGTACATTGCTTTTGGACTCTTTTACGTATCGAACGAGATAGAATAGAGCAATGAGTGACAGGGGAACATTAAAGAGAAAGATCCATCTCCAGCCGATGAATCCAAGAATTGTGCCGCCAATTATAGGTCCTGCGCCGAGTGAAATGCCTGCAATCGATGCCCATATGCCCAAGGCCGTGCTCTTTTGATTGTGAGGAAATAGATGAGTTATGAGCGACTGAGATACGGGAAGTAAAATAGCTCCAAATAGACCTTGAAGAAGTTGTGCAAAAATAATTTGATTAGGGTGGCTCGCTAACCCTGCAATGAGAGATGCAACGCTGCTACCTACAAGTCCGATTAAATAGATGCGTTTTCTTCCATAAGTATCTGCTAGTCTTCCCATAGTGACGAGGGATACGCAAATGAAAATACCATAGATATTTATCATCCACTGAAGCTGTGATAGGCTAGCTCCTAGCTCCTTTTGGATGGTGGCAAGTGCGATGTTTACAATCGAGAAGTTCATGGCCATTAAGGCTTCTCCCAGGCCAATCCCTAAAATCCCTTTCCACTCTTTTTTTAATATCGACATAACTTACCTCTCAATTGAGGTATACTAGCAAAGTCTTTAAAAAAAAATTTAAATTAGTGCAAATGATAAGGAAAGAGAAGTTTTGGAGGTTTTTGAAAATTTATAGTAGTCTTTTTTATCCATATTCGCTAATTTAAGCTTTTTAGGAAGTTCTGATTAATTGCTGTTTTTCAGATTTTCCTTAAAATTTATGCTAAAATCGATTTTACAGATCGAAGTAAACCTCAAATGGTTAGTTCGATCGAAAAATCGTATTAGAGCCAAATTTTATGAAAAGATGGAAGGCATGAATGAATCAGAGCTTCCTTACCGAACGAGGGCGAAATGGATCTTAAAATTAGAGATGTTGCAGAATTATTAAATGTATCCGAAACAACCATCCGTAGATGGCTTGCAGAAGGTAAGATCCCCGCCTATAAGTTGAACCATCAATACCGCTTCAGTAAGATTGAAATTGAAAATTGGGTGATGAGCTGTAAAACAGGTGAAGAGAGAGAGGGAAGAGTAGAGCTCTCGGATGAGCCGGAACAAGAAAATGTCGGCACACACAAGTTTAGCCTCTTTAGGGCGATCCATAAAGGTCTTGTTTTAAGGGATATAGATGGGGATACGAAAGAAGAAGTGATCCAAAATGCGATGAAATTGATCGCAAAAGAACTAAAAGCGGATGCTGAGGTTGTCACAGAGCTTCTCCTTGATCGTGAGCGACTTATGCCCACATCCCTCAACCATGGAATTGCCGTTCCCCACACCCGCGATTTCCACTTTAAAGAGTCCTATGACGTGGTAGCTGTCGTCTCTCCCAAAAAGCCTATCGAATATGGCGCTCTTGACGGTGAGAAGGTGCATACCCTCTTTTTCCTCTTTGCTTGCGGGGACAAGAGACACCTTCACCTCCTAGCAAAACTAGCTCATATGGCAAGCGATGCTAAGAATCTAGAATACTTTAAAACTAAGCCGCTCAAACCCGATCTTCTCAAATATGTGAAGAGTTGGGAATCTAATATTAAAGAGTTAGCTAATCACTAATTATTAAATTAATTAGTTAATAGTTTTAATCTATATTTTAATTAAATTATTTGTTATAATTTTCCTGTTAAAAGGGAAGGTTATATGTCTATTAGTAGTTCATGGCATCCTCATAGTGGGGAGGTGCTAGACGATTGTTTAGTCTGTTTAAGTGCATTGGATTCACAAGAGGAGCTTGTCTCTCATGCTGTCTCTTTTGAAAAGAGTAATTCAAATTCAGTTACTTTGGAGGAAAAGTCCAGATCGGTTAGCAGTTCAAATTCTCAAAAAAAGATGAAAAAAGTGCATCATGTCTTTCATGAAGGGTGTTTGAGGGAGTGGATTGAAAGTGGAGGGCCGAAGAGTGATACCTGTCCAAAATGTAGAAATATAGTTAAAAGTGATGAACTGGATGAACAGAGGCATTTAAAAGATGCTCATAAGATTGTAAATGTTTTTATCAAAGGTCTATATGTGTTCACTGCTGTAGCGGTGGTTAGTTTTGAGTTAGATAAACCTTCAGAGAGTCTTAGTGACACATTCTATTGTGTTGCAAAATCATTGATCTTAAGTTTTGGAATAATGAAGCTCTTCTCGAGCTAAAAAGATAGGGGTGCTCCAATTATAAAATTAGAGCACCATTAGAAAATTACTTTGCAGGCTCTTCAGTATCTGTAGATGCGGCCTCTTCTGCGCCAGCGTTTGCTAGCTCCTCTTTAGAAGCGGGTAGCTCCTCTTCGATAAATTCGATCTTATCTTTTTGACAAGTTGCTGTGAACTTACAGTTGAGCGTAGGCTCTGCTAGTAGCTTTTCAGCAAGCGGATCTTCCAGATATTGCTCAACTACACGTCTTACCGGTCTTGCACCCATTTCTGGCTGATAGCCTTTATCGACTAGGAAGTTGACCGCTTTCTCATCGATTGCAAGGTGAATGTGGCGCTCTTTTAGCCTCTCTTCAAGTTTTCTTACTTCGAGATGAACGACATCGGTAAGGGCTGCTTTATCAAGCGTTTTGAAGATGACAAGACCATCTAGACGGTTGATAAATTCAGGCTTAAAGTGTTTTTTCACTGCGCCCTTGATCTTTTCTTGCATGAGCTTGTAGTCCATCGCATCGCCACTTGCACCAAAACCAACCTCTGTCGATTTACGGATAAGATCCGCACCGAGGTTTGAAGTCATGATGATAATGGTATTGCGGAAGTCAATCTTACGGCCGAGTGAATCGGTGATCTTTCCTTCTTCGAGAATTTGAAGAAGTAGGTTCATCACATCGGGGTGAGCTTTTTCTACTTCATCGAAAAGAACGACGCTGTAGGGTCTTCTGCGAACTTGTTCTGTTAGCTGTCCGCCCTCTTCATAACCTACGTATCCTGGAGGCGATCCTGTCATGCGGGTTGTGGAGAATTTCTCCATGTATTCCGACATATCGACCTGGATAAGAGCATCTTCACCGCCAAACATGTGGATAGCGAGCTGACGAGCAAGAAGCGTTTTACCTACGCCTGTGGGCCCTAAGAATAGGAAGGAGCCGATCGGTCTCTTTGGATCTTTAATATCCGCTTTACTTCTGCGGATAGCTTTACATACCGTGCCAAGAGCATCATCTTGACCGATGATATTTCCTTTAAGGGTAGCTTCCATGTTAAGAACCTTTTCAACTTCACCCTCTGTTAGTCTCGTGATAGGGATGCCGGTTTGTTTAGCAACAACGCGGGCAATTTCATCTTCATTAACGACTGTTTTTTGCTCTTCCTTGTCATTTTCCCAATTGGTACGAACTTGTTGTAGTTTTTCTCTTAGCTTTTTCTCTGTGTCGCGTAGTTTTGCCGCCTTTTCATACTCTTGGTGGCCAATTGCTTCTTCTTTAGAGACTCTGCTCTCTTCGATTTCACCTTCTAGATTCGTGATCTCTTCGGGTTGTCTCATATTAGAGATTCTCGCTTTTGCGCCGGCCTCATCGAGAAGATCGATCGCTTTATCGGGGAGGAATCTTCCTGTGATGTAACGATCTGAGAGATAAACAGCGCCTTTTAGAGCTGCATCAGTATAAACACACTTATGGTGAGTCTCGTATTTAGGTTTTAGGCCACCTAGAATTTCCACACTGTCTTCTAAGGTCGGCGGATGAACCATAATCTTTTGGAAACGTCTCTCTAGTGCCGCATCTTTTTCGATATGTTTGCGGTACTCGTCGATGGTAGTTGCGCCAATACACTGGATCTCACCTCTGGATAGAGCTGGTTTTAAGATGTTAGAAGCATCGATTGCACCCTCTGCTGCACCTGCACCTACAATGGTGTGAATTTCATCGATGAAAAGAAGGATGTTACCATTCTTTTTGATTTCATCCATGACCGCTTTAATGCGCTCTTCAAACTGTCCGCGGTACTTTGTGCCGGCAATCATGAGGGTAAGATCGAGTGAGATTACCTTTTTATTTCTTAGATTGTCAGGAACGTTTCCATCTACAATCGATTGAGCAAGGCCCTCTACGATAGCTGTTTTACCAACGCCAGCTTCTCCCATAAGAACGGGATTATTTTTTCTTCTTCTGCAGAGAATAAGAATGAGTCTTTCGACTTCATCTTTACGGCCAATGACCGGATCCATTTTTCCTTCTCTACAAAGCTCAGTTAGATCGTGGCCATAAGCTCTTAGAGCTGGCATCTTATCTGCTGGCTGCGTTCTTTCGGGGTTTTTTGCAGCATTGTTTTGAGGTGAGCTTGTATTTCCGCCCATCGGTGGAAGCTGTAGATTGAATGTTTCAAGCTCTTTTAGAACCTCTTTTCTAACCTCTTTGAGATTGACGTTGAGGTTTTCAAGAACCTGAGCTGCAACACCATCTGTTTGACGAAGAAGGGCTAGGAGTAAGTGTTCGGTTCCCACATAGTTGTGGTTGAGGTTGTTTGCCTCTTCGTTTGCAAATTCAAAAACTTTTTTAACTTTTCCTGTGAGAGCAGGGTCACCGTATACTTGAATCTCAGGTCCAAAACCAACAATTCTTTCCACTTCAGCTCGAATCGTCTCATAATCTAAATTTAAATTTCTGAGGACATTGACTGCAATCCCTTGACCTAGTTTGAGAAGGCCTAAAAGGACGTGCTCAGTGCCTAAGTAATTGTGGTTGAGCCTTTGAGCTTCTTTTTTTGCGAGTTTAATGACTTGCTTTGCACGATTGGTGAATTTGTCAAACATGATTATCTCACATAGTTGTGGGAATCAATAGAATTCCCGAAGATTAAAGGATGTAAAAAATACACTTCCTAATTAGTATTGTAAGTGATTTTTATTATTTTTGCAACTCCAGAGCAGCTGACTTACTAAGCTTTCTTTGAAGGGGCGTTTTCTTGAATAAATTCAACATACAAGGAATAATTTCAAGGAGTTTTTTTTATGTTACAGGTTCTTGAGACGAAACCCATTTCAGCTAAAGAGAATATGCAAATGGATCAAGAGATGTTAGATCTTCTAGATCGAACCTCAGATCCTATTCTGCATTTTTATGAATGGGAAAAAGATTCCATCACTCACGGTTATTTTTCCAAACCGGAAGAGCTTTTAAATTTAAAAGAGCTGGGAAAAAGAGATATCGATCTTGCAAAAAGACCTACCGGCGGCGGTGTGGTTTTTCATACGTGGGACCTTGCTTTTTCTTTTTTGATGCCGAGCACGCATCCCGATTTTTCGATCAACACGCTCGATAATTATGCCTTTGTAGGTGAAATTGTAAAAACGGCGGTAGATGAGCTTTTTGATTTAAGTGAAACCGTTTTGATTCCAGATGATATGGAAGGTAACCGATTTTTTTGCATGGCAAAGCCGACCAAATATGATGTTGTCTTGAAAGGAAGGAAGATTGCGGGGGCTGCTCAAAGAAAAAAGCGCACGGGTTATCTTCATCAAGGGACGATATCCCTTGCGAAGCCTAAAGAGGAGATGCTCTCTTCACTATTAATGGAGGGAGATAATATTCAAGAGGCGATGAAAAATTTTTCTTTCACTCCACTAGATGGAAATTGGACAAAGAAAGAGCTGCGCGCTCTGCGCGATCAAATGAAAGTCTTTTTAATTAAGCATTTTAAACAAGCACTTTAGTATTATTTTCACATTGGCTATACTAGCCTCTTCAAAGATATGGTTACTACAATGGCAAAACGCACTGCGATCACACCGACAAGAGAAGAAAACTATCCTGAGTGGTATCAGGAGGTTGTAAAAGCTGCCGACATGGCTGAGCATTCACAGGTGCGCGGCTGCATGGTGATCAAGCCTTGGGGCTATGGCATTTGGGAGCGCATTCAATTTGAGCTCGATCGAAAATTCAAAGAGACTGGCCATCAAAACGCCTACTTCCCGATTTTTATTCCCTTAAGTTTTCTTGAGAAAGAGGCGGAGCACGTTGAAGGCTTTGCAAAAGAGTGCGCAGTTGTGACCCATCACAGGTTGGAAAAGGGTGAGGACGGTAAGCTGGTTCCTGGCGGAAAGCTAGAAGAGCCGCTCGTTGTAAGACCTACCTCTGAGATGATTATTGGCGATACCTTTTCAAGATGGGTAAGCTCTTATAGAGACCTTCCTCTTCTGATTAACCAGTGGGCAAATGTTGTTCGCTGGGAAATGAGAACAAGGCTCTTTTTGAGAACGACAGAATTTCTGTGGCAAGAAGGACACACGGTTCATGCGACGAAAGAAGAGGCGATAGAAGAGTCTAAAAAGATGCTCGGCGTCTATGTTGATTTCTGCAATGACTATCTTGCTATGCCTGTCATACCAGGCAGAAAGACTGCAGATGAGCGCTTTCCAGGCGCTGTCGAGACCTTCACTTTTGAAGCGATGATGCAAGACAAGAAGGCTCTGCAGGCGGGAACTAGCCACTTTCTAGGCCAAAACTTCTCTAAATCGTGCGATATCAAGTTTCAGACAAAAGATGGCTCGCTTGAATATGGCTGGACAACCTCTTGGGGTGCAACCACAAGGCTAATTGGCGGCATGATCATGGCTCACAGCGATGATGATGGTCTCGTCCTTCCTCCTCGCATTGCCCACAAGCACATCGTTATCATTCCGATTATTCATGATGAGTCTCTCAAAGCAGATGTTTTAGCTTTTGCTGAAAAATTAAAAACGGACCTTCAAAAGGAGCATTTCCATGAGATGCCAATTCAAGTTGAGCTCGATGATCGTGATATTAGGGCAGGCGAGAAGAGTTGGGGTTGGGTGAAAAAGGGTATGCCGATTCGCATTGAAATCGGTGCTCGTGAGATGAATGAGGGCAAAGTTACCGTGATGAGAAGAGATAAAGCCCCTAAAGATAAAGAGTTTTTTGCGGTAGATGATTTTGTAGAAAAATCTAGCGGAATCCTTCAAAGCATCCAGGATAATATTTACAAAAAAGCTAAAAGCTTTTTAAAAGAGAACACCCACGAATTAAATGATGAGAAAGAATTCTATGAATTCTTCTCTAAGAAAGATGGGGAGAGTGGATTTGCATCTGTCTACTATAATGAAGAGGCAGGTGTTCACGAAAAGATTCAAAAAGATTTGGGAGTGACCGCTAGGTGCATTCCTATTGATGGAAAAGATAAGCCCGGTAAGTGCATCTTTTCTGGAAAACCAAGTAATAAACGCGTTATATTCGCAAAATCGTATTAAAGGAATTAGACATGCTTCAGCTTTTTAGAAAGTACCAGAAACTACTTTATATCTGTGTTACCACGGTCATTATCTTATCCTTCTCATTTTTTGGAACCTACTCTGCGATCTTTGATAATGATTCAAAGGTACAAGATAGGGAAGTGGGTAAAACATATAGCGGAAGAAGCTTGAAAGAATCTGAGCTCTATACGCTAAATCGCTTTATTAGCTACGACAAGAACATGAGTTTTAGCAGGAATTCTTACCCCAACTACTTTAATGACGGTATTATTGCTTCTGACTTTTTAAAAACGAGCCTCGCTCACTTTCTTTTTGAGACCTATTACGATGAGATGAAAGACGAGATGGAGGAGAGCTGGAACAAGATGAGACGCTACACTCCCTATCGTCATCCAGAGGCGCCGTTTCTCTCAGCTGAAGCTGTATGGTCAAGATTTGCGCCTGAAATTCCCCAAATGCTAAATACCCTGAAGAGTCAGGACGAGTTTAATTTAGAAAGCTTTGAAATCATGGCCGATCTCTATCTTGAGCAGTGCAGGTTTAATCCCAACATGCTCAGAAGGGTTTTAGTCTATCAGCAAAAGCAATACCCCAGCATTACTCCCGATCAAAGGCTCTATCATGATGACTTGATGCTCTTTGGGTTTTCATCTGCATCTGACTGGTTCTCAAATAAATTCATCAATCTAGTTTCTCAATATCTTGTAAATAGTGCTGAGATTGCAGAAGAGAGAGGGTATGTCGTAAGTGATACTGAGGCAAAAATTGATCTCATGAATGGAATTCAATTAGCTATTCAGAACAACGATCAAGAGATCTCTTTGCAGGAAGTCTATAAAAAACAGCTGGATATTTTGGGTCTTGATGAGAGAAAGGCTGTAAGTTTGTGGAAATCAGTTCTTTTATTTAGAAGATATTTATCAGATCAAGCGGGCTCCATCTTTTTAGATCCTGCGACATTTGAAGATTTTGAATCTTATGCATCCTTAACAGCTGATGTCGAGCGCTTTCAAATGGCTCCTGAGTTTCAGTTTTACTCAGCTACTGATAGTGCAAAATTTGATATCTATATGGGCGAAGTTACCCGTTCGCACGATGAGAGCTTAAATTGCTCTTTTTACTCAAAGGAAGAGATGAAAGAGCTTTCTCCTGAGTTTGTACATCGCAATTTTTCAGTTGAGATGGCATCTCTCTCAAGCGAAAAAGCATCTCTTTTACTTCCTGTCAAAAAGATGTGGGACTGGCAACTATCCGATGCAAATTGGAATAGACTGACTAGTAATTTCCCCTCTCTAAAAGGCACAAGTTTAAAGACAAGAGAAGAGCGCTTTAAGATGTTAGAGGAGTTAAGCGCTCCTATTCGTGCTAAAGTAGACCACTTCTCAAGAAATGAGATGTTAAAATCTTCTCCTGAAATTATCATAAGCGCATTAGAGAAGACTCCTCTGAGAAGAGTGGAGCTGTCGATTTCTCATGATGGACAGGTTTATGGATGTGATATTCAAGATCCCCATTTTGTAGCGCTTTTAGAAAAAGCTCCCTCCATGGATCAAGAGATAATCACAAATGGAGAGACGCGCGCTCAAAATGAACTCCTTGCTTATACTCAAGATAATAAGCTCTATTACAAAGTCAGACTTATCAAGAGAGATGATCAGGCTAGAGTTCTTACCTTTAGAGATGCAAACCAGCTAGGACTTTTACAAAAGATCTTAGATACAAGATTGAAAAATCAGTTTGCAAAAGTGCAAAAGACTCATCCTGCCAGGTTTAAGGGCAAAGATTTTTTCGATGTTCAAGAGGAAGTAGCAGAGGTTCTCTATGATGATCCAAAGAGCCTGTTCACACCCTTTCTTGAGCGAGTTCAAGCTGATTTCGTTCAGAATGGAAACCATTCAGAATTTTTAAAAGGTCATGCAGACCCAATTCTTGCGCAGTTTAAGATCATAGCACAGAATGATACGATCTTAAGATCTCATTCAAATGCGGATCTTTTTGAACTTGAAAAGGGCGCTTTTTCACCTGTTCAAGATAACTCGTTCTTTAAAATGAATGAGAAGACAATTAAAGATTCAGGAGCAATCGCGCTTGCAAAAGAGCTGCTTGAGAGTGAAGCAAAACTCACACTCGGTAGAGCTCTCTTAAGTGATATGAAAGACTCTCTTATTTTTAAAGAGTAAGAGCATGTTTGAAGATGTACCCTCTCTTTCTGTTTTGCCCTTTTTTTCGGTAGAATCAGACCTTGTGCATCTTCCGAAAAACAGGTCAACTTTCTTTACAAAAGAGTATCTCTTACCTGAGACGGGAGACTATCTTAGCGAAGAGACCTTTGCAGAGGTCTATGCGGCTTGGACTGAGGAGAAAATCCTCATACACGTTGAGGCCAAGACCTCTTTTGAGAAAGTAGATCGGGATTTTAGAAAGGGAGACTCGGTTGAGATCTTTATTGATACGAGAGATCTTAAATCGCGAAAATTCATGACAGCTTTTTGTCATCACTTTGTCTTCTTCCCCGATGAGTTAGATGGCATCTATGCAAAAGAGGTGACAAAATTTCGTACAGACGATATGCATACGCTAGCTCTTCCCACAGATTTTACCGTAACTACCCACTTGGCAAAAAAGTCCTATGTGATGGATATTGAAATTCCTACAGATGCGATGCACTCCTTTCGTCCGGGTGAATTTTCTAGGCTGGGATTTAGTTACCGCATCAACAGGACGGATGCAGAAGCGCAGAATTTTGCTTTTTCATCCTTAGAATATGCACCTGAGACAAATCCCCAGCTATGGGGCACGCTCAATTTAACAAAATAGGAGAGGGTATGCGATTTTCAGAAACACATGAATGGGTTCGAAAAGATGAGAGAGGCTCAGTAGTAGGTGTTACCGATCATGCCCAGAATGAACTTGGCGAAATTGTATTTATTGAGCTTCCTAAAGTGGGGGATGTTATAAAGGCAGGGGACGCAGTTTCAGTCTTAGAGTCTACAAAATCTGCAGCTGACATCTATACACCTGTTTCGGGAACGATTTTGAGCGTCAATGCGAAGTTGAAGGAAAATCCCTCCCTTATCAATTCCAATGCAGAAGGGGCTGGGTGGCTATTTACCATTGAGATGTCTGATGAGAGCGAATATGAGGCCCTTTTAGAGGTGTCCCAATACACTAAGCAAACATCGTAAATCTGTATAGCTCTATGTCCAGATCTCATTTCTGATATCAACAATGTTTACTTTCTTATAAAAAGTACATATCTCTTCCTCTGATGTAGAATTGAGAGCAGTAGAGAGGCAATCTGCTTTAAAAAACTCTCGTAATTCTTGCTGTACTCTGTCGTGAATTGCATATTTTTTTGCCAATGTAACAAGACGCATTTTATTTAACCTACCCCAAATGATTGTTTCTGAAGAAAGAACTCGTTCGATACATTCATTATGGGCGAACTTTCCATTCCAGGATTTCCTTACGCGATCTCGTTCATTGCAAATAGCACACAATCGAGTAGGTTGTCTTGCTACAACAGTAACAAGTGAAGCGGGAGGGTTTTTTTTTCTGAAGCATGAGAATATAGACATAAAATATTTATATTTAAGGTTTAAAAAAATGATTTTCCAGAAGCTTAAGGGAAATGAGAGTTAAATTCAAAAAAATAATTACAATTTTGTGATTAGCTCAGAGAGATTTTTTTCTGACTTCTTTTCGAGATTAATTCCCGTAAAAGCCATGAATGCCAGTGCCATTAGCCCTGTCATGATAAATGTGATGGCCATCCCCTGTAGATACTTAGGAATGTGGGAATAGGTCAGCTTTTCTCTAATGGAGGCAATGAGTAGGATTGCAAGCCACCATCCGAGTCCTGTCCCTACCATATAGACAAGATTGGGGACGAATGCATACTCTCTGACCGTTGCAAAGAGAGAGGCGCCCAAAATGGCGCAGTTGACGGTAATAAGGGGGAGGTAGACCCCGAGAGCTGCGTAGAGGGCGGGTGAGAACTTATCGATGACAATCTCTAAGACTTGGACAAAGGCAGCAATAACAGAGATATAGATTAGAAGCTCTAGAAAGCTTAAGTCAATATCTGCTGCATTTACACCAATAACAGAGAGCCAAGAAAGTGCACCTGGCGCTGTTACGAATTGATGGACAAACCAGTTTAGTGTGCCTGAAATGAAGAGTACAAAAGTGACGGCGAGTCCGAGCCCGTTAGCTGTTTGAATGCGGTTAGAGCAGGCGAGGTAGGAGCACATCCCTAAAAAGTAGAAGAGCAAGATATTTTGTATCAAAGTTGATTGGATAAAGAGGCCAAGTAGGCTCATTGCAGTGTAGGTTCCCATCCACATCTTAAGTGCCCTTCCTATCATTTACATAGTTTGCAATACAGATAAAGCCGCCAATAATAAAGAAGGCAGCGGGAGCAAGCGGCATCAGGCCAAAGTTGACATACCAGGAAGGATGAGCAAAAGAGGCGTAAACTGCTTCCGGAATGACTCGAAATCCCATGAGCGTACCGAAGCCAAAAAGCTCACGAATAACACCGACGGCAATAATTACATAGCCATAGCCAATACCCGCTGATAATCCGTCTAAGAAGGCGGGAATAGGGGGAACATTTTTAGCCATGCTCTCAGCTCGTCCCATCACAAGGCAATTCGTAATAATTAGGCCCACAAAGACAGAGAGGATTTTGGACATAGGGTAGAAATAGGCCTTTAAAAATTGGTCCACGATGATAACAAAGAGCGAGATGATCGCAAGCTGCGCAATCATGCGTACGTTATCCGGCATGATCTTTCGAATGAGGGAAACAAGTAGGCTGGAGCAGGCAGTTACAAAAGAGACAGAGAGCGCCATTGTGAGCGCAACTTTAACCTCAATGGTAACAGCTAAAGCAGAACAAATTCCTAAGATCGCAACCAATATCTGGTTGTTTTTCCAGAGAGGATCTATAAAAAAGGTTTTTAGGTGCGGCTTCTTTCCATTCATAAATTTCTTTATAAGATATAGTGAGAAATGGATCAACTAAGAAATAGAGCGCCTGCGCTGCGTTTGAAGGGATCTTATTTTAAGTTCAAGAAAGGAAGTTTTTGTTCTTTCAATATCAACTTTTAGTGAGAGTACTTTTGCCTGGGTAAGGTTGATTTTTCCTACAACCGACGCAACGTAACTATTTTCATCACCTAGCCTTTTTGCGCTTTGAATGACATCAACTAAATAGAGATAGATTCTCTTTTCAAGGGCGCATAGCTTGTATAAGCTAGAGGTAGGTTCTCTCTTAAGTAGGTCTAAACAGTTTAAATCTAGATCTTCTTCTGTGAGCTCCCCTTTCATTTTTAAGACAAACGCTTCAATTTTTGAGGCAACTCCCTCCATCTCACTAAGTAGAGTTAGAATGGTTGATTTCCATGTCTGAATAGAGTGATCAGGTATTGCTGCTGCCATTTTGTTTCTCCTTTTGAGGTTGAAAGAGAATAAGGGGGAGTAGGGTATTTTGGAAGGTGTTTTTGTATAGAATATTATCAAATAATTCCTTTAATTAAAGAAATGTTTGCATATAGTATAAATTTAATTAATATGTTATAATATTAGTTATATAATTAAAATAAAGTATTATTATGGTTTTTGCAGTAAATAATGGTAGCTCTATAGAACTAGGAAAAAGAGATGTTAATCTCAAACCGGGTTCTAATGATTTAGCTTTTTTACGAGTTGCTCAAGATAGATTTTCAAAAGTGCCTAAGGATGGCTACGTAAGAAGCGATAAAAAGTGGACCTGTGCGTGGCTTTGGACGGGTGTGAAGTGTTTTTTGAATTTTGAGTCTACTATCGAAAAGAGCAAGGTTGCTCTCTTAGAAAGTGGTGATCGAGACGGGCTTAATAAACTTGAAGAGGGGCTTGAAAATTCACGATTACGTATGGCTTCAAAAGTGGGTAAGATTGCGTTTGCTGTAACTGCGATTGCGCTTGGGATTCTTTTGGGTGCAGCTATTATTGCTACTCCATTTGGCTGGGCTGCTATTGCTGGTATTGTTTTAGCGTCTGCTATTGGTGCTAGGATTCTTGGTATTGGAGGTACCCTACTGTACTATTTTGCGAAAGATGGCGTGAAAGATAAAATCTCGCTCGATTTTTCTATAGTGGAACGTATTCATAAGAAGAAGCAATATGAAGGCCATAACTATGATCAGATTTTTAAAACAGAGAATGCAAAACTCTTTTTAGGGGCGCTTCCAAACCGAGTGACTGCTGATATCGAAGACCTTAGAAAGGAAGGGATAAAAGCTGTTGTATCTGTTAACCAACCTTGGGAGAGAAGACCTTGGTCTATTTCAGTGCCATATACGGATGCAGATTATGATAAAGTAGGGATGGATTATAAGAAATTGCAGGTTAATGATCACCAATACCCATCTTTAGAACAATTGCACCATATAGCAGACTATACACATGCGAAAATGGAAATTGGGAAAAGCGTCTATATTCACTGTAGAGCAGGTCACGGAAGATCTGCTATGTTGCTCGCAGCTTACCTGATTAAACATCAGAACATGACTGCAGAACAGGCTGTTAAACAGGTTAAGGATAATAGATCTCAATCGACTGTACAAAAGAAGCTAGAGGACAAGGGGCCTGAAGTTGTAGGCAGGACTGGTCTTAAGAGTTTTGAGAAAATGTGTAGAGCCGAGGAAGCTCGCCTTGCTGCAAAGAATGATCAAATAGTAGGAGGTCTTGCAGGTCTTCTACTAGGTGCGTTTAACTATGCTAGGTCTTACCTTTAGGAAGCTCTGATCAATTCATGCATTTCATCTTCCCCTAAAATTTAACTAGAATCGATTTTTCGATCTCCTTAACCGTCAAAGGTTTAATCCGATCTCCAAAATCAATTTTAGTCTAAATTTTGATGGAAATCTGAAAAGCAGCAATTAATCAGAACTTCCTTTAGCCTTAATTAAAAACGGTCTATAGGGCGCGAGCGACTGGTGGTAGGCGCTAGTCACTCCTTGGGATGTGAGCGTGGCGCCCGATATTCCATCGACAGAACTTTTCGCTTTTGGAGAGGATCCGAGTACTTCAGATACCTTTCCTTTTATCACGTTGATTCCAATAGGTGTTGTCTGAAAATCGGTAGATCCTGATGGAGACTCCTGAAAAATTACTTTTCCAAAGAATTGTTTTTGAAAAGAGGGAAGGGCGATGTTTGCTCCGAGTCCAGCCGTCTCTTTTTGATCATACCAAGTAGTTCCAATAACAGTATCAGCATTGCTTTCTAAAGCGAGGTAGCCGTAGATCGCATCCCAAAGGCCAAAGCCGTTGATAGGAATTACATATCCTGCAGGTTTACCGTTCGATTCATTGGGTGAGATGACATAGAGCAGTTTTAGCGGCAGGTGTGCGTAGCCCCTTTTTTGATTATCTTCGATATATTCTGTGAGATTTACTTTTGCTTCTGTAAATGAGATGAGATTGCCCTTGTCATTGGTGAGCATGGGCGTAATTCTTGCTTGGTAGAGGGTTAGGATATCCTTGTTTGAGGCTTTTTTTATGGGGCCGGGGGTAAGAATCTTTTTTGCGGGATCGTAGATTGCAGGCTTTATGTAATCGATAAGAAAATAGCCATCTACACTTAAGATCTTGGCAGCGATGAGAAGCTCTTTACTTTGATCTAGCTCTTTGGCAACTAATTGAGTTTGTTTGAGCGCGCTAGATATGACAGAAAGCGTGAAAGCACACAAAAAACAGATACATACGACAAAGAGTATGGTCTTAAGATTTGATTGCTTTTGCATGAGGTCTCCGATAGTGCTTCAACGCAAAGTGGTCTAAAAGCGGAGCAAACACGTTCCCGAATAAAATTGCAAGCATCACACTCTCAGGATAGGCGGGGTTGATGAGTCTCACAACGATCACAAGGGCTCCAATTAGAAATCCATAGATCACTTGTGCTGATTTCATGCCAGGAGAGGAGACCGGATCGGTCGTCATAAAGACAAGGCCGAAAAGTGCACCTCCAATGAGAAAGTGCTTATAGATGGGAAAGTCGAAGATGGCGGGGTTAAGTGCGCCACCATAGGCTCCCATGAAATTTGCCCCAAATTGAAAGAGAAAGGCTGTGAAGGTAAGGCCAAAAGCGTAGCTAAGCATCGTTCTCCAAGAGCCAATTCCGGTGAGTATGAGGAAAAAAGCGCCGAGAAGAATGGCTATCTTTGAGACCTCTCCCATAGATCCTAACATATTTCCAAAGAAGAGATTGCCATCGGAGAAGAGGGATTCTCCAAACTTCAATTTCACAAAATTGAAGGCAGATTGGAAGTTGTCCGGATTTAAGGCAAGGCCGCCTTTATCGATTGTTGAGGTCAAAAAAGTTTGTAATTGTTCGGTGCTCATGTTACCGATGGAATCTGTGTGACCGAGCGAATGCCATTTTTGCTGAAGCTTTTCAAGAAGGGGAGTGATTTTCATATGCTGGCTGTTGGCAGCAATCGCATCGACATGCACTTTCTTAACTTCCGATGAGATATTGAAAAGGCTTAATGAGGTTGCTTGTGAGATGGCATCTACAGGAGGTAGGTTTTGATTCATTTCGAGCAAGCTAGTAGCGGCTTTTGAGGAATTGGTTCCGGCCCAAACTTCTCCTGACATAGCAGCAGGAAAAGCAAAGTAGAGAAAGCATCTGCAAGTGAGAGCAGGATTTAAAATGTTCATCCCTGTGCCGCCAAAAATTTCCTTTCCAATGACGACGCCTAAGGAGATGCCGAGTGCGACCATCCAATAGGGGAGAGTAGGAGGAAGTATTAGAGGATAAAGAATGCCCGAGACTAAAAATCCCTCAGCTATTTCATGCCCGCGAACAACTGCAAAAAGAGCCTCCCAAATGCCGCCCACAGCATAAGAGATGATGACCATAGGAAGAAAGGCGATAAGACCAAGCTTTAAAATGGTCCATGCTCTTGCATCTTTGAAGGCAAATTCGAAATAGGATGAGATCGAAGTGCTAGCTGCAAGATACTCTTTCATCAGCGAGAGATCTCCACTAGTATAGACAAACTGTTGCAAGCCCGTATTCCAAATAGCTACTAAAATGCAGGGAAGAAGTGAAAGAACAACTAGCACCATCCATCTTTTTATGTCGACAGCATCGCGGATGTGAGGTGCACGCGTTGTTTTGAAGGGAACCTCATAGAGAAAACTATCGATTGCATTGAAGAGGGGAAGGTATTTTTTTCTCTTCTCTGACTCTTCAAGATAGAATTTCCCTTTCTCTAAAAACTTTTGCAGCATATTTTGGGGCTCTCTCTTAGGATTTTTCCCGAGATTATGAAGTTTAGAAAAAAAAGAGAAGAGGAAATATCGAAATAAATCAAAAATAGATAGAATATGGGGACATGTTAAGAAGAGTTTTTTTATCCGTTCTGGTAGTTGTGCTTTTGACTCTTGTGATTTCTTGGAGATCACTTGTAAGTAGAAGTGCTTTTTTTGTCATGAGCCAGGTGGTAAAAGAGAGACTACTAGCTGATCTTGATGCAAGTGAGATTTCTTTTAGTTCGGGAACATTTACTCTAAAAGAGCCCCTGTTGGAGGGGATAAATCCTGAATTTCCCTACGATTTAAAAGCAAAAAGCATAACGCTTACTCCTCACTTTTCTTTAAAAAAATTACAGATCCGCTTAGATCTTTCTTTAACAGAGCCCAAGTTAACCGTTTTAAAGGATGGGCCCTTTACTCTTCCTAAATTTGATAAGAATGAAAATATTCTTCTTCAGATTTATATTGAAAATGGCGATGTCCAGCTAATGGATCATCAGGAGATGGTATCTCACTTTACGATCACATCGCATAAGAAGTTTAATAATCAATACCACATCTCTTTTTCAGAAACATCTAGTCTATTTCTCTCTCGAAATATTCTTCACAGATTTTGGGATATGGATAGCGCTTCTCTAGAAATTGCAGATCTCTATCAAGCAGTCACTTTTTTCTCTCCTGAGATCAAAGATCAAGTTCGAGAAATTAAGGGAAATATTCAAGGGCATTTCCATCTTGATCTTTCTAATGTTACACCTTCATACCAGCAACGCCTCGAGTTTACAGATTTTGAGTGCTCACTTGATGATTATCAAATTGGAGGAGAAAAACTCCTTGTTGAGTGTGCAGATTCTCACTGTAATGAAAAAGACTCATCTCTCATTTCTCTCTTAATAGGTGAGTCTTTTAGAAATACTCGCATGCATAGCAAGTTCGAAGGGATCACACTTAACTCAAAATCCCAAAATACTTTCTCTAATGTTAATGGCTTTCTCTCCTATAATCCGGGTGTGGGGCCAAAATTTCAAATCGAGGGCCTTGCATCTTCAGGAAGAGCGTTTGAACTAGATGGAAGGGGCTTTTTCTACAGCAAGATTTCAAATTGGTTTGATACCGACTTAAAGTTTATCGATCAAAATAAAGAGGTTTCATCTCACCTTTTTTTCAAAGCATATGAAAAAGAGAATGATATTGAATTTGTTTTTGACCTTAAAGAGATGAACTTTGATGAATTGGAATCTTTTCAGACAGCGATCTCTCCTCTCTATCCTCTTGTTGCATCCGTTGTATTAAATGAGGGTGTAATCAATGTCGATGGCAAGCTTACCCTCTCTGATAAATCGGTTACAAATCTCTCGATCTCCCACCTAGCTGCGAAGAGCTTTGGAATTGATGTGCCATCTCACTATCTCAAGGTAAATCTTGGATCCATCATGGGGAATTGCTCCCTCGATTTTGAAGGGAAGCTTCTTTTAGATTCTTTAGATACAGCTTTTAGAGTTGAAAAGGGCTCTTTTCATATTGATCCGGGTAACGGAAGGGTATGGAGGGTAGACGATCTTTCCAATCAGCTTAGTATTGTGAAGGGAAATATTTTACCTTCTCATATTGACTGTCTCTTAAATGGACTTAAGAGTCATATGGAGCTTTCCGGTCCGATTATGGAAGTCTCTGTGAGAAATATGTTCTACGGCAAAGTGGGCTCTTTAGCGGGGCTATTTACCGAAAAGTCTCTTCATAGAGATCTAGCAAACCAGGATTTTTCCGGTATGATCTCCTACAAGAGAGAAAAGGAAAAAGCCGCTCTCTTTGGAAATGTGCAGATTGAGGAAGGAGAAGATGTCTTTGATACTGCGGCCTTTGGTCTTCACCTTTTGAACTATGATCTCATTCAATCCCTTCTTATTGAAGAGCCCTTATCTGAAATTTCTCACGGATGGGTGAGAGGAAAAAACATCTCTCTTTCTAAGATTTCCTCCTTCTTTAAGCCTCTTGATGTTGACCTTAAAGGAAATATTGATCTTGCCTCGGAATATCAAGGCGATAAAATTACGTTTTATGCAAAAGGCAGTGACATTGAGCTTGATCATCCTCACTTAAGATTTCAGGTTGCAAAATTAGGAGAAGATTCCGTCCATCTTTTTGATCGGAATAGTGCAGTTGTTAGCTATGACTTTTCGAACAATTTTTGGGATATGGATATTGGGCTAAAAAATGCTCTATTTCATGTTCCTGCGTTTGACCTGGATTTAATGGGGCAAACGTGTGATTTGAAGATGAGAAAAAACTTTCTGGAAGCCTCTTTTGAGAGTTTAAGCTCTGAAGATGTGGATTTTGTTGGAAAACTCTTTGCCGATTTTAGAAAGGATTTTAAGCTCGATCTTCTTACAGAGAAAGTCACAGGTTCAGTGGACGCGGTAAAGAGGTTGGCCTCCCATTTTGGTGCAGATTTTGACCTGGATCTTACAGGCGTAATCGAAAGTGATCAAGATGGCTTTTACCTGTCGACTACTCTCAAGGATGATACTGTTTGGGGATTCGATGCCTCCCTAAAAGAGGCAGAGATGAGCCTCACTCAAACATGTAAAATTGCCTCAGTGCAATCTAGGGTCTCTTTTCATTCCGAGGATCAGGAAATCAAGTTAACAGACAGTGAAGGGGAGTTATACTTAACTAATGCAGAGGGAAGTAAATCCTATCATATGCGTCTTCCTAATTTCGATGTAAAATTAGGAGAGAGCTGCAGCTTTGATTTCCGCCTAGAGGATTCTCTTTGGGACGTCATGCGACTGTGCGGCGAGTGCCATTTTCAAGAGGGTGCGAAAAGCTTCTACTTTGATCCCGAAAAGACAGAATTTTTTGGCTCAAAGCTAAATGTTTCATCGTGCGTCTTATCGAGCAATTTTGAGCTTGCCTCTCTTAATATGGAGCCAACCCTTCAATTGCAAAACTGTTTAGAAATTGGACAATTTCTCCTCGACATAGGTATCACTCCCATTACAAATATTGCGCTAACTCCTCTAAAAGAGCTAGGAGTGGATGGTGAGATCGCGCTCTCTTTAAACCTATCGAAGGATACAGCTGATCTTCGCCTAATTGGTAAAGACTTTCTTATCCATGATCATGCTTTTAAGGATGTTCAGATCGCAGCTGTCAAAAAATCCAACGTTTGGGAAGTCACAGAATTTGCTCTCGATGATTGGAAGTCTGCCTTTACGATTGAGATGCTAGAGAATCAATGGAACCTATCGGGGCTCTCTAATAACTACCTCAACTCTCTTTCTGCTGATATGGTGATCAAATATCAAAATGATGGGCTCTTTTCTATCGATGTGGGCAATCTGAACTTTGACTTAAGCCACTTAAGCGTTCTTTTTCACGATCCTAAGGTGAAAGAGATTAAAGGTATGGTAAATGGAAATGGTTTTTGCCAGGTGCAATTTCCCTTCTCCGAAAAAGAATGGTTTGTAGAAGCTGATTTCGATGTTTTGCCTAGCTCTGTCTCTTATAAGCACATGGACTTTATGACAAACGCTCCTTTAACACTTTCCTACTCGACGAAATTAGGGGTGCTTGCAAAAGGATTTGATCTAATGATGAACAATTCCAAATTAGGTCTGGAAGGGTTTCATTTTGATATTGGGAAGATTATCTTTTCTAAAGAGAATGAGAATTGGCGCTTTAAAAATTCAAAATTCCTTATGCCAGTTAATTTCTATTCAATTTTGGAGAAGAAATTATCGAAAGATTTTCAGCCGCTGTTAGGATTTTTGAAAAAATCGGTGATGTTAGATCAAGACACGGAGATTCTAGCAGATGTTAGCTTTGATAAAGATTCGATTTTACTAGAGGTTAAGGAGTCAGAGTTTCCCATCAATGGAGCGAGTCAAAAGCTGAAAAATCTTCTTTTTGCATATCTCCCAGATGGTTGTGAGTGGGAGTGCAAGTTCTCCTATCAAGATGAAGACTACTGGACAAAGGGAAATGTCGACTTTAGAGATACCCCGAAAGGCACGCTTATTTTTGAAGATGAATTTTTAGATGAAAAGGTAATGCCGCTGACCATTCAATGGAAATGGGAAAAGGACAACCTTCATATAAAAGATATGCAAGGGGAGTTCTGCGGAATCGATGCCTCTTTACATGAAGATGAGACTCCGCTAACGCTCTCAGGCACGATGAAAGTCGACCTTAACCGTACAGCGAACTTACTTCCAGAAAATATCCAGCAAAAGATTGCCCGTTTTGGCCTAGGCGATGGCTATGAGCTTCGTGGCAAGACCTATCTCGATCCTGCAAATAAAAATTTCGGCTTCCAGGGCATTTTTAGTGGAAAGTCTTTTGAGATGCTGGGTTATGAATTTAAAACGCTGATGTCAAAACTGGATTTTGATAAGACACATTTCCATATGAAGGAGCTCAAAATTTCAGATACTTCGGGAATCTTGAAAATTGATCAAATTCTTTGTGATAATGAAGAGGGCGAATGGCTTCTTTCTATTCCTTCCATCAGGCTAAAAGAATTTAGACCCTCACTTATGAAAGAGGTAGGAAAAGAGCCTGCGGAAATTGAGCCTCTCGTAGTTCGAAACCTCGATATCAATAACTTATCTGGAAACCTGCACGACTCAGACAGCTTTACAGGGAAAGGGAACCTCAACTTTATCAACTCCTTTAAGCGCGAACATACCGTTTTTGATATCCCTGCCGATTTCTTGGGAAGAATCTTTGGTCTCGATCTAGAACTCCTCATTCCCGTTATTGGCGAGATCGATTTTGAAATTGAAGAAGGTAAGGCGGTATTAACCGATCTCAAAGAGAGCTTTTCACAAAATAGGCGCTCTAAATTTTTCCTCTTTGAAAAAAATGAAGCGCCTTACATGGATTTTGATGGGAATCTCAATGTGAATATTAAAATGAAACAGTTCGTACTTTTCAAAATCACCGAACACTTCATTATCAAGATCAACGGCTCCTTAATGAACCCCACCTTTAGCTTGAAACGCAAGAAAAGTTTCTTCTCCTCATGAATCCGCTATCCGTTATCTTTTCTAGCAGATGCCTCTCTTGCGATCAGGTGGCAAAAAGGCTCTTTTGTCCCGAGTGTACGCGCCAAATTCAACTGATCGATCCCGCTACCAGATGTGAATATTGTTTTATTCCCGCAGATAAATGCTGCTGCAAAAAGAGAGCTGCCTACCTAAAGGCAGCTGCCTTTGATCCCATCGGTCCAGAGTGGATGCTCTATCAAGAGATGAGGAGCTCAAGGCTTAAAAGGTATCTAAAATCGATGACAGCCTATCTCTATTTGCAATTTGAAGCACTTGAATGGAAGGTGGATCTTATTACCTTTCCATCGCGGGGGAGAGTCTATCGTCTTTTAAAAGGAATGCCTTTTTCAGAAGAGCTTGCGCGCAAATTTTCCCACCTAAGTGGTATCCCCATAGAAGATGTTTTTGAAGTGGAAAAGCAAAAAGCCTATGAGAAAAAGATAGAAACCAAAGATCTAGAGGGAAAAAGTGTATTGATGGTGGCAGACTTATGTCCCAAGCCCTACATGGATGCGCTAATAAAGTCTAATGCAGAGGCAGTGTATTGTCTGACGCTTTTTACTGACCAAGTACCTGAGTAAAGTAAGGCCCTTTGCGTCTCTGCGCCTCCCACGCCTCTGCGTTGAATTTTTACACAAGACTCTGCTTCTACAGATTCTTGCATTTTTTTAACGCAAAGGCGCGGGAGACGCGGGAGAAACGCGGGAGAGAATTTTCATTATGAAAATTCTTGTTTTATAGAAGGCTTGAAACTATTGAACCTCTAGAACAGATTTAACCACCCGTTCACCTTCGTTCACTAGAGAGCACAGAAATCACAGAGAGGGGACTCATATGTTTTCAACTTTACGCTGCAAATACTTTCTTGATTACTCTGCAAGTTCAAACCAGATACAGTCTTCTACAAAACAGAATTTTTGATCAGAAAATTCACACTGCGCTCTCTCTAGCTCTCTAGTGAACTCTGTTCACGGGTGGTGAAAAAAAATTAAAACAGATTTGTCCATCGAGCGCTCTTCAGTGTAATCAGGGACTTGAAACGCGGGGTGCGCAAAGAAACGCAAGGGGGGGGGAGAGGATGCGCTCAGGGATGAGAGCTTTTTCCAAAATTAGTGCGATTTGATAGAGCGATTATATGTTTCTATTTTAGCACCAGTCATTTCGGAGTATCTGAAAATATTACATGCTCTGGGTGATCCTTTAAGCATCAAATAATCGACCTGAAAATGAATTTTTGTAATAGCAACAAGAGTTATTAAAAAACCAATAGTAGAGGTTGCGATATCACGAGGGTTACAGACGACACATATAAGATGCTTAACTGTAACTGTTGAGTACATCACAAGACTTAACAGAGTGTGATACAGCATCACTTTAAGAAGTTGAAAAGCTTTCCTGGCAACTAAGCTCACGGATGAAGCTAGACATTTTAAAGCATTGTTAGCTGTAGAGAAAAACCTATTGCTTTGGATGTGATCCTGAGAAATTGCGGCTGCCATTATATTTTCTCCTGTTTTTTTCGAAGCAGTATGTCTGATTCTTATTTTAGGTCTATTTGAAATTTAGATTAGTAGCCGAGGCCGCGCTTAACCATACCGATTTGACGCTCTAACATCTCATCTTGATCTATGCGCGTTTTGATCTTTTTCCAGGCGTGGAGAAGGGTAGAGTGGGTTTTTCCGCCAAAGTTGGAGGCAATTTTCATCAGAGACTCTGTGACGAGCTCTTTTGCGAGATACATGGCAACTTGTCTTGCATGTGCGATGTTTTTGGTTCTTGAATCACCGCGAATCTCACTGATTTTAACTTCAAAGACGGCGCTCACGCTTTTAAGAATGCTCTCAACACTAATATGCTTGTCGGCATTTTTCTGAAAGAGGGACGAGAGGATCTTTTCGACGCTATCGATCGAAAGATCGATATTCATCATTTTGGAATAGGCAGAAAGGCGATTAATCGCCCCTTCAATTTGCCTAACGTTGTTGTAGATATGCTCTGCAATAAAAAAAGCAACATCGTTACAGATGTGAAGTCCTTTACCTGCTGCTTTATATTGAAGGATAGCGACTCTAGTTTCTAGATCGGGCGGTACAACGTTTGCAACCAGCCCCCATTCCATCCGCGCAATCATGCGGTCTGAGAGTTTGAGCTCAGAGGGAGGATTATCGGAAGTGATGACGATCTGTTTGCTTTGATTGATTAGGCTCTCAAAGGTATTACAAAACTCTTCTTCAAAATTGAGTCTGCTCTGTAAGAATTGAATATCATCCACAAGAAGGAGGTCGAGAGATCTGTAGTAGCGTTTCATCTTGTCGACCGATTTGTTTCTTAAGTTGTCGACGAGATCATTAATAAAGGCCTCGGTTGTAATGCACTTGACTTTGAGCCGTTTGTGATGAGTCTCAACGTAGTGGCCAATGCTATGCAAGAGATGAGTTTTCCCAAGTCCAACTCCGCCATGAATGAAAAGGGGATTGAAAGATTTGCCGGGCTTGGTTGCAACACCTACTGCTGCAGACTTTACAAATTGGTTACTTGGTCCCTCAATGTAGTTGTCAAATGTATACTTCTTATTGAAAGAAGAGGAGCTTTTTGCAGGTAGTGCTTTTGGTGCAGGCTTTGGTTTTTCTTTTTTCGGTCCGCCTACAACAAACTCGATTGAGGGCTCACCCTCTCCATTGGAAGGAAGAAAGTTAAGAAGAATGTCTTGGTAGTTGTCCATGATGTATTCACGAACGAAGATATTGGGAACTTCTAAAACAATGCCATCGGGAGTAGATTGTATAACTTTAATCGGTGAGAACCAATTTTGATATTCAGTGACAGAGCACTTTTTTTGGACAAAATCCAAAAACTCGGACCAGGCATTCTTAGGCTCTATTTCACATTCAATCATGCACTATCTTTTGTTATGAACAATCTTTCCACAATCGTCTGGGAAAGAGGTTTTTACGTTTCTAAAAGTAACATCAAAACTGAAATGGGACAAGAAATTTGTAGGTGTTTTTGCTTAACACATTGAGTACGTGTTTCAGAAAAAGTTTAATGAAAAGTCATGAGAAGGGCAGATGCTTGTTTTGCAATTTCTGGATCTTTGCACTTTTCAAGCTGAAGTGTTTGTGCTGTCCCCTGTTGTGTATAACCTAACATGAAGAGCGCTTTTGCTCGGTTCAAAAGGGAATGGTAGTGTCTCGGTTCAAGTTTAAGGGAGCGATCGAGAAAATGCAAAGCTTCTAAATTGTTACCGAGCTGCAGATAGAGCGCCCCAGTTGACTGCAGGTCATAGGCGTTATTGGGATCGAGCGTGATGAGAGCTTCAAAGATTTTAAGGGAAGTCTCATAGTGGCCTTGCTTAATATAGGAGAAGGCAACAAATCTTAAATCATCTAGTTGTTCTTTTGACCAACCTAACAGGTTTGTCCATTTGATATCTGTCATCGATTAACCTTTATGGTACTGGTTTCTTCTCATATTGACGTAGACAAGCTGTTTGTCTAAAGATTCTACCATTTCAAAAAGATGAATAAGGGAGCTTTTCTCTTTTTCTTCTAGCCTTATATCTAAAGCGGAGCCCTTTCTCTTTTTTATAGGCCTTGTAAATGATTTGAGTTTTTCCAATTCCTCTAGCTGTTTTTCAGGAGGTCCCATACTGGGAACCATCTGATAGCTAAAGAGGCGTCTTTTGGTAGCGGAGTAGTTTGGTGGAGCTCCAAAGGCAGCCCACGGGACATTTCTTTTAGCGGTGTCAAAGAGTTCGTCGAACTCGGAGGGGACATGGGGAGAGGTGACAACCACTTCTGTTTGAGTTGGAACATATTTCGACTCTTCCAAAAAGGTGGGATCAAGCATCGCCTGATCTCTTGCATAACGATTCGAGACCTCGACGCCGAGATTATCAATGGTTCTGGGAGTTGTGCTCATCAAAGTACCTATTATATGGGGGCGCTAAATCCGTATTCTATCAAGAGGTAAGTTTTTTCCAAACCTCTTTGTATTTTCACTGAAAAATTAACCATATTTCAGCTTTGGTGACGGAAACCTTTTAAACGCGGCCTCAAAAACTATTAACTAGAATACATTAAAATAAAATAAGGTCTAGAGTAAAGCTTTAATTATATTGACTTTTCTAGTTAATTTATGTTATCCTTGCTAAGTTATTCGAAACCCAAGGTAAAAAAATGGCTGCAAGAGCCGCAGGCGCACTAGACTCTAATAATCCTTTAAGAGGTTTTGAGTTTCAGAAAATAGGTCCAGACTCTGTAGATAAAATATTCTCCTATCTTTTGCCGCATGAAGTTTTAAATTCAGCTCTGGTTAGTAAATACTGGAATGGACAAACGGATTTTAGAAACAAAAGAGTTGATGCTTTAAAATCTGTAACAGAAGAGATGAAATATCATCCTGAACTTGCAAAGGTGTTTAGAAGGCTTGGATTTCCTATTTCTTTAATGCCTGAGCTTGATTTTGGTAAAAGAATAGCTGGCGGCGGCGGTGGTGGCGACGAGGTTGGCCGTAATATTAATCTTGATAATCCACGTAGTATTACTTCTTTACTTACATCTGAGCACTTCACTAAGCCCTTTATGCGCTTTACAGATGATAATGGAAGAGAGGCAATCGCTATTTATTTTCAAAAAAAGATGGAAGATAGTGAGAATGATGATCTTGCGGATGAAATGAAAAGCTCTGAAGAAAGTTTCCGTATTATTTGGGTTGCCTATAAGGATAATTCTGAGCCATATGTTAAATTTAGTGGTAGCTTATATATTCGCGCAGGAGAATCAAACGTTACTTTTGGGAGTTCTGGAGGTAATGCAACATTCAGTGGTTTTGAATCCTTATTACGATCAGTTAATTCAAACTATTCACTATCTCTAAATCCAGAAAAGCTTTCTGAAAACGAAGAAAAGAGAGAAAGCTGGTCTAAATCTTGTACGGCTGTTGTAGGAGTTGTTGCTTACGCGGTTATGGCTCTTTTTGCTAAAGCTTATCTCTTTCATTCAAAGTGAGAAAAGTCACTCACCTCTATTTCTGTTCACGAGTTTCCTTAAAACGATTTCCACTGAAAAGTTATTAACAACGATCCGACCACTTGTTCATAGTTGTGGGAGATGTTCGTATCACACTTATTGCTAGATGGTTAGGTGTGCTCGGTGGGTTCTTTTGTCTGGGGAAAGTGGCTAGTTTGTGAACATGTTTTCCACAATTTTCCACAAATTTTTTATTCGCCTTAACTGACTTATCATAAAGCGGTTGTTTGGGAAGGGGTGGTTTGTGGATTCAAAAAATATTGCGCACTTTTGATTTTATTCGCTAACATGTGGAAAAACGTGGAAAACAAGTAACAATGCATTTCTTTAGTGGTACTACTCACGCTAAGATCGACGACAAAGGAAGATTTGTCCTGCCTCAACATATCCGTCATGGACTTGTTGAAGCTGGCGAGCTTCGTTTTTCGATAGGTCTTGGTCTTGGTGGTTGCCTCACGATTTATAAGCGCTCGGACATTGAAGGCATTGTGGACCGTTTTAAGAAAAAGCAGCATATAGCAAAGTACCAACCCTTCTTTACAACCTTCTTTTCAACACTTCATCAGACAACTTGCGACAAGATCGGAAGAACGAGCATTCCTCAGTTTTTAAAAGATTCTGTCGGTATCGAAAAAGAGATTGTAATTGCAGGCGTCTTGAACAAGGTTGAGATCTGGTCTAAAGAGGCTTATGACAAAAACTTGCAGATGCTCATTCAAGGGGATGGTCTTGGCAAGATGACAGAAGAGGCATTTGCTCTTTTAGGTGAAGAACAAGAGGCTCCTTTAAAGAAAGTGACCGCAGACGATTTAGCAAACGTGTTTAATTGATAATTATGCCGCCACATATTCCGGTTCTTTTAGAGGATATTCTAGAGCACTTTCGAGAGTGCAAATTAAAGACATTTGTAGATGGGACTCTTGGTTTCGGAGGACATGCGAAGGCTCTCTTGGAAGAGCATCCCGAGATCGATAAGTATATCGGATTTGATCAAGATGCAAATACGCTGGAATTAGCTAAGGGTAATCTTGAAGAATATGAGGGGAGAGTAGACTTTGTTCACGCAAACTTTTCCCAAATTGAGAGTTATTTAGAAGAAGAGAAGATTGAAAAGGTGGATGGTTTCCTTTTTGATCTCGGGGTCTCTTCCATGCAGCTCGACGAGCAAGAGAGAGGTTTTAGCTTCCAAAAGGAAGGCCCTCTCGATATGCGCATGGATGATACTCAAGATCTGACCGCTGAAAAGGTGGTCAATCAGTACTCAGAGAAAAAGCTGAGTGAGATTCTTTTTGAGCTGGGTGAAGAGCCCGCCTCAAGAAAGATCGCAAAAGCCATTGTAGAGGCAAGAAAAAAGAGACGAATCAGGACGACACTCCAATTAGTAGAAGTGATTGAGAGTGTGAAGAAGAGAAGGGGTAGGATCCATCCTGCGACGCTCGTTTTTCAAGCTTTGCGTATCTATGTTAATCGAGAGCTAGAGGTGCTGAAAGAGGCACTAGAAATAGCAATTGATAGACTAGATGTGTGTGGAAGGGTCGGGGTGATTTCATTCCACAGTTTAGAAGATCGCATTGTAAAAAATGCTTTTAGAGATAAGGCAAAAGAGAAAATTGTGACCATTGTGACAAAAAAACCCATCATTGCAGATAGAGAAGAGATCAAAAAGAACAGGCGTTCAAGATCTGCAAAACTGCGTTTTTGTGAAAAGGAGGAGGCGTGAAAAAAGATCTTTTAATCCGAATCGGCCTCTGTGTTTTAGTTTTTGGTTTTTTGCTTTTCTCCTACATTGAAAAACAGAACAGGTTAACGAGACTTCGTATGGAGGTGCCCGAGCTTGTTAAAGAGATTGGCCAGATCCAAGAGGAGATCGCAAGGCTGCACTATGAGATCGACCGCTTTGAGAGTCCAACTCATTTAATGGAGCTTGCAAGATCTTATGAGTTTAGCCATCTAAAACATCCTTTTATGGATGATGTCCTATCTGTTTCGGAAGGGTATGCTGTTAGGGCAAGAGATCCTAAACGGGAAGAAATTAAGTTCTTTTCACCCATTTCTCTAGCAATTGGAATGGCATCCAAGTAATCTATTCCTATGCAAACAACGATAAAAGATCGGAAGCGTCTTGTCTTAGTCTTTTGCTTCATCTTTCTGCTTTTCTGTGCTCTTATTGTCAAATTTTATCATATCCAAATTTTGGAAAATGATAAATGGACAAGGCTCGCAAATTCACAGCATCAATATGTCTTAATCGAGCCTTTCAAAAGAGGTTCGTTTTACTCCAATACATCGGTTAAAAGAGGCCACCCAGAAAGGGAACAGGCCTTTGTAATGGATGTTCCCAAGTTTCACCTCTATATTGATCCCAAAGCAATTCCTCCCGAAGCAAAAGAGAAGATGATTGAAAAACTCTCATCGATGTTCCTTTTAGGGGAAAAAGAAATAGCGGAGATGAGAGCTCATTTTTATAAGAATAAACGTAGCCGAAAAATTATTCCCTGGCTCGATACCAATGTGCAGGAGATGATTCTTTCTTGGTGGAGTACTTTTGCAAGTAATGAAAAGCTGGCAAGAAATGCGCTCTATTTTGTGAAAGACTATAAACGCTCCTATCCCTTTGGAAAAATGCTGGGAGCTCTTCTTCACACAGTGCAGGATCAGAAAGATCCGAAAACCTTTCAAAGCCTTCCAACAGGCGGCCTTGAGATGCAGTTTCATTCTTGTCTAGGCGGCAGGCTTGGAAAGCGCATTCTCTATAGATCTCCAAGACACCCTCTTGATATGGGGAAAGTAGTCGAAGCTCCGGAAGATGGAGGAGATGTCTACCTCACGATTAACCACTACCTGCAAGCAATATCCGAAGAGATTTTAGAAAAAGGCGTCAAAAAAGCAGGTGCAAAAGGAGGGTGGGTTGTCATGATGGAGCCGAAATCTGGCGAAATTCTGGCCCTCGCTCAATATCCTAGCTTCGATGTGACCTCTTACGCTGACTACTTTAATAATCCTGACATGCAGGAGCATACCCGAATTAAAGCGGTAACAGATGCTTTTGAGCCGGGGTCGATCTTTAAAGTTCTCACGATGGCAATTGGTCTGAATGCAAATGAAGAGATGATTAGAAGGGGAGAGGCTCCACTTTTTGATCCTGAAGAAAAGATCGACACGAGGGATGGCTCTTGCCCAAGAACTAGATTTAAATTGAAGGATGGAAGAAAACGTAACTATCTAAATATGTACCAAGCTCTGCAGAAATCATCCAATATCTATCCAGGAAAAATTGTTCAGATGGTTCTCGAAAATTTGGGAGAGGATTGGTACCGATCTCAGTTTGTTGACGTTTTTGGACTGGGACAAAAGACAAATATTGAGATTCCTGCAGAGACTTGCGGGCTTGTTCCAAAACCGGGGAGAATGCATCCGAATGGCAGGCCTGAATGGTCCGTGCCAACGCCGTTTTCTCTTGCGATTGGCCACAATATTCTTGTAAACAGCATCCAGATTGTTAAAGCCTATGCCATGATTGCAAATGGAGGCTTTGAGGTGAGACCCACTATCTTAAAAAAGATCATTAAAAAAGATAGAACTATCGATAAGACTAGCCCACATCTTCCAAAAAGAGTGCTCAGTGAAACACTTACTAAAGAGCTTATTCATGGAATGAAATTTGTGACAAAATATGGTGGTACCTCCCCAAAAGGAGATATTAAAAGATATACTGAAGTGGGGAAATCAGGCACTTCGGAAAAAATCATCAATGGAAAGTATTCAGATAAGAAATATGTCTCTCTTTTTACAGGGTTTGCCCCTGCTGAAAAGGCAAGAATTGTCATGCTAGTAGCAATTGATGAGCCAGAGCTCAAATGGATTCCCGGCGTGGGAAAAAATCACCATGGCGGCGTATGTGCAGCTCCCATTTTTAGTGAGATTGGAAGCAGAGTGCTTGAATATTTAGGTGAAACCCCGGATGATATGGAGCTCACCGATTGGAAGGAAGAGACGAAAGAGCTTAGAAGACTCTATGAAAAGTGGAACGGCGGATGAAGTTAAAAAAGCTTTTAAAAGACTTAAGAGTAGATGTAAAAGGCTCAAAAGAGATTGAGGTGACGGGAATCACATCGGATTCCAGAAAATCGGCTCCCGGTTCTCTTTTTATTGCGAAGAGGGGAAGGGTTTACGATGGAGCTAAATATATCCCGCAAGCAGTCATGAACGGCGCTACAGCCGTTTTGACAGACATATATGATCCATTTCTCGGTAAAGTGACACAAATCCTATCTCCAGATATCCAGAGGCTTGAAGGAGGAATTGTCTCCAGATATTATGGCCATCCTTCTAAAAAGCTCTTTACTGTTGGCATTACGGGAACAAATGGCAAGACGACAACTAGTTATCTCCTAAGACACCTACTAGAGTCCAAAAATACTCCCACAGGTCTCATAGGTACCATTGAATATCTTGTTGGAAACGCCTCTATTGAAGCGGAGAGGACAACTCCTGATGTTGTGACTAATCATAGACTTCTAAGAGATATGGTAAATGAGAATCTAAAAGCCGTTATCATCGAGGCAACCTCCCATGCGCTTGACCAAAATCGTTTGGACCTCATTGATTTTGATGCAGCAATTTTTCTTAACCTCTCTCAAGACCATCTCGATTATCATGCATCGATGGATAACTACCTTGCAGCAAAACAGAAGCTTTTTACACATCTTAAAAAAGATGCCGTAGCCTTCATCAATACTGATGACCCCGCACAAATTAGTGCTCCTTGCAAAGCTTTTACTTTTGGTCAGAAAAAAGCAGATCTTATAGGCGAAATTCAACAGATGGATCGAACTGGGACAACGTTTTTAGCTACCTATCAAGGAAAAGAGAGCAGATTTTTCATTCCCTTAATTGGAGAGTTCAATGTTTCCAATACGCTAGCTGCTATCTCTGTGGGTCTTTCAAGAGGTTTTGAGCTGGATGAGATGGCAGAAAATTTTCGCACATTTAAAGGCGTTCCCGGAAGACTCCAAAAAATTCCAGGGTCCAATGTCTATGTCGATTTTGCCCACACAGAAGATGCGCTTAAAAATACGCTGAAAACGCTCAAAAAAGTAGCAAAAGGTAGGGTTATTACCGTTTTTGGATGCGGCGGAGATCGAGATCAAGATAAGAGGCCTAAAATGGCAGCTGCCTCCGATGCCTATTCTGACTATACCTTTGTAACATCGGACAATCCCCGAACTGAGGACCCTGAAGATATTTGCAGAGAAATCATTAAAGGGTTTAAAACTAACCATTACTTTGTGGATATCGATAGAAGATCTGCTATTACACGTGCCATTGAAATGGCACATAAGGAAGATGTTGTTTTGATAGCGGGAAAAGGTCATGAAAAGACGCAGATTTTTGATCATCAAACGCTCTCATTTGACGATTACCAAGTAGGGCTGGAAGCGTTATGCTAAAAATGATTGTTAGGGTTTTAGCTCTTCTTCTTCTCTCTTTTAATTTGACTGCTGCCCCTAAGAAATCCTCCAAAAAAATTGCAAAACGGACCATAGTAATCGATCCTGGTCATGGCGGACTCGATCTGGGTGCAAGATCCAAATCGCCCTACTGCGAGGAGAAGCGCATCTGCCTCTCTACCGCCCTTCTCGTCCGAAAGTATCTTGATCAGCTCGGATACAAGGTGATACTCACTCGTTCAACGGATGTTTTTATTCCGCTCTCTCGTAGAGTCAAAATTGCTCACCCATCGAGAGTCTCTCTCTTTGTCTCACTTCACTACAACTCCTCTTCCAATTCCACTGCACATGGTATCGAAATCTTTTACAACGATTCGAAAAAGCAAAAAGCAAAAAGCAAAGCATCAATAAAGCTTGCAGACAATATTTTGAAAGATATGGTGCATCGCACAAAAGCGAGATCGAGAGGTGTGAAGCGTGGGAATTTCTACGTAATCCGTGAGACAAAAGTCCCAGCTGTTCTCATTGAGGGCGGCTTTATTTCTAATCCAAATGAGAGAGCTAAGCTCAGATCTAGAGCTTATATCGATAAGATTGCCAGGAGCATTGCAAACGGCATCGACAAGTACTACAAATCTACTTAAAAGATAGGACTTCTGGGGTGTAAATGTCTGAGTTTCTTGTCATAAAAGCTTTAAGTCCGCAAAAAACATACTTGAGATTCTCTATCTGTTCATCCAGGTCTTTTACAGAAATAGATCCTCTTCCAGGAAATAGAGTCTTTGTAAATCCTTCAGTTAACCTAGATATTACACTTGAGAACAAAGCCGTTAGGCGATATTGACTCTTTCTATCTTCTGATCTAATTGGAAATTGATGGCCGTTTGGAGTAGTCAAAATGCAAAGAGAGGGTTTGTTCTCGCTTAGATCTAATGCAAGGGAATAACCTAAGTTATTAACTATAAAAATATTGCTACTCGCTGACATAACTAAGTCTCCTTTTGTTTTAGGTATAATTATACTAAAAAAAACACCTTATTTCAATAGATTTATTTCTTTAGGCGTGTGCTTGAATTTGACTAAGTGTCTGTCTATAAGTGGCTTGGTGAGATGGGGGTAGGGGAGATGTCCCCGGCAGGATTCGAACCTACGACCTGTCGCTTAGGAGGCGACCGCTCTATCCAGCTGAGCTACGAGGACATAATGGAAACATTATATATCTAAGTACTACACAAATAAAGCGAATTTTGGATAATGAGGAAAATTCACCTTGGAGTTTATATGTCAGCTGATATCGGTCTCATTGGTCTTGCAGTAATGGGACAAAATCTAATTCTAAATATGGCAGATCACGGATATACCGTAGCCGCTTTTAATCGTACCGTTGAAAAAGTTGATGCTTTCATAGAGGGCCCTGCCAAAGGAAAATCGATTGTCGGAGCACATTCTTTGGAAGAGTTTATCTCCCAGCTGAAAAGACCTCGCAAAATCATGATGATGGTGAAAGCAGGTAAGGCGGTGGATGAGTTTATTGAACATCTAATGCCTCATCTTGAAGAGGGCGATATTATCATTGATGGCGGAAATAGCCACTATCCCGATAGTCAGAGGCGTTATGAAGAGCTGAAGGCGAAGGGAATTCTCTTTATTGGAACGGGAATTTCTGGCGGTGAAGAAGGTGCAAGACATGGTCCGTCGATAATGCCTGGGGGAAATCCCGATGCATGGCCGCATGTGAAAGAGATCTTCCAATCGATTGCTGCACAAGTTGACGGTGAGGCATGTTGTGATTGGGTAGGAGAAGGTGGCGCCGGTCACTACGTCAAGATGGTTCATAATGGTATCGAGTATGGTGATATGCAGCTTATTTGTGAGGCCTTTGATCTGATGAAAAGAGGGTCTTCTCATTCCTATGAGGAACTTAATCAGACTTTTTCCGAGTGGAATAAAGGTGAGCTTGACTCTTATCTCATTGAAATTACGCGCGATATTTTTACGAAAAAGGATGAAGATGGAAGCCCGCTATTAGATAAGATTTTGGATGCGGCAGGACAAAAAGGAACGGGAAAATGGACTGCGATAGGAGCTCTTGATGAAGGGATTCCCGTTACGCTTATTGGTGAGGCAGTCTTTGCAAGATGTCTTTCTTCTATTAAAGAAGAGAGGGTAGAGGCTTCTAAAGTTCTTCAGGGAAATGTTGAAAAGTTTGAGGGCGATAAAAAGAAGTTTGAAGAGCAGATCATGCACGCTCTTTATGCATCTAAAATTATTAGCTATGCTCAAGGTTTCATGCTCATGAGAAATGCATCTGAAAAGTACAAATGGGATCTTAATTACGGATCGATTGCGCTTATGTGGCGTGGTGGCTGCATTATCCGAAGCAATTTCTTGGGTAAAATCCGCGATGCATTCAAAAAGGATCCTGGGCTGAAGAATCTGCTTTTAGATGATTTTTTCAAACAAGAGATTGAGAGGACTCAGGTAAATTGGCGCGAAATTGTAGCTCAAGGTGCAAAGCTAGGGATTCCACTTCCTTGCTTTAGTACGGCGCTTACCTTTTTTGATGGCTATCGAACAGACAGACTTCCTGCATTTTTACTGCAAGCTCAGAGGGACTATTTTGGCGCTCATACCTATGAGAGAGTAGATAAGCCGAGAGGCGAGTTCTTCCATACAAACTGGACAGGCAGCGGGGGAGATGTTAGCTCAAGCTCTTATAATGCTTAAAAATTTATTTTTTATTGTTTTTTGCTGGTTTGGTAGGTGCCTTCTATCACTTAGATACCGAGTTGAAATTAGAGGGCGGCCCAAAAAGAGTGATTTTCAGAAAAATGAAGGAACCCTTTTTTTAGCCAACCATCCAGCGAATATCGATCCTCTCATTCTTATTTTTTATTTTTGGCAACACTTTAAGATGAGGCCGCTATCTGTCGAATATGTATATCGGCAAAAGGTTGTCCATTTTTTCTTAACTCTAATCCGTACTATTCCTATCCCTAACTTTGATACGACTACCAACGAAATAAAGGTTAAAAGGGCAGAGGCTTCAATAAAGAAGATAATAGAGGGTCTTCAAAAAAAAGATGCTTTTTTGATCTATCCTGGAGCGAGATTGAAAAGTTCAGGAAAGGAGATTGTAGGTGGATCGAGTGCTACGCACCATATTTTAGAAGAGAGTCCTAATGCAAATGTTATTCTCGTTCGAACGACGGGTTTATGGGGATCTTCTTTTTCAAGAGCGCTTGAAAATAATCCTCCCAGTATCCGAAAGACATTTCTTAAGGGATTTAAGATTCTTCTCAAAAATTTTATCTTTTTCTCTCCGAGAAGAAAGGTTCTTGTAGAATTTGAAGTGAATCCGAAGTTTCTACCTAAAAAAGCCTCAAGAATTGATTTTAACCGCTCTCTTGAAGGGTGGTTTAATCAATATCCTGTGGATGGAAAAAGGATAGAAGAAGAGCCCCTATCTCTTGTCTCTTATTCAATTTTTAGTGAAGAGTTACCAAGCCTCGAAAAAGCAAAAACAAAGCAAAAAAAAGAAGCGATATCAAAAGAGATTCCACAAAAAAATCGCGATATGATTTTAGGTGAGCTCTCTAAGCTTTCCAAAGTGCCTGTTCAAGAGATTCATGATGATATGAGCCTGTCTACTGATCTAGCTCTTGACTCTCTTAATTTCTCAATGATGGTCGTCTATATATCTCAACATTTTGAAATTGGAGAGGTGACTTTAGAAGAGATGCAAACAGTCCGTGATCTTTTAGAGCTCTCACAAGGTAAAGATTTCAATTCTATAGTCCCAGAAGAGATCAATCTAAAATATAAGTGGCCTAAAGAAACCTCGCGTAAAGGGCCATTTGAACCAAGTGGAAAGACCTTGATGGAGGCCTTTTTAAAATCTTGTGATCAAATGGGAGATTCTCCCGCTATAGCTGACAATTTTGTAGGTGTTTTTTCCTACCCCAAATTAAGAAGAGCGGTTGTTGTTCTTGCTTCAGAATTTCAAAAGTATGAAGAGACAAATGTGGGAGTCTTACTTCCTGCCTCTGCAAGTGCTTTTATTATCGTCTTTGCATTGATGCTGGCTGGAAAAGTTCCTGTTTTGATGAACTGGACTTTGGGTAGGAAGTTTCTTGATGAGGTATTGGAAGTCTCAAATGTTAAGGTTGTTATCAGTTCATGGTCTTTTATCGAAAATCTTTCCAATGTGGAATTTGGACGCGTTGTTGACAGCATAAAATATATTGAAGATATCAAAGATGAACTCTCTTTTCGAACTAAATTTAAGGGGCTCTTTCTTTCAAAAAAATCTACAGATACTATTTTGAAGAGTTTTTCCCAAGATCAAATAAAAGAAGACAGTACGGCGTTGATTCTTTTCACAAGCGGTTCAGAATCTTTTCCGAAAGGAGTTCCACTTAGTCATAAGAACCTTATCTCTAATTTAGCGGCATGCCATCAAAGCTTTATTGTTGATCACCGAGATATTCTTTTGGGGATTTTACCTCCTTTCCATTCATTCGGTTTTACAACTGCTGGAATTTATTCTATTTTAAGTGGTTTGAAAATTGCTTTTTCTCCTGACCCGACCGATAGCTTGGTTCTTGCAAAAGACGTAGATAAGTGGAAGCCCACCTTCTTTCTAAGCCCTCCTATATTTTTGAAGAAGCTCTTGCTAACAGCTAAGAAAGAAGAATTAGCAAGTGTTCGTATTTTTGTTCTGGGAGCTGAAAAGCCCTCGAAAGAGCTTTATGAAAAAGTAGAGGCACTGGGGGAGGGAAAGAGAATTGTTGAAGGTTATGGTATCACGGAATATTCTCCTGTAATCTCACTCAATCGATTTGATAAGCCCTCCATCGGTGTGGGAGAGCCCATACCAGGAATTGAAGTTTGTACCATTCACCATGAAACTAAAGAGCTCCTTCCAAAGCATGCGGAAGGTGAGATCTGTGTTAGGGGTCCCGGTATTTTTAAGGGATATCTGGGTAATCCAAAGTCGCCATTCATTCTGATTGAAGGTGAAGAGTGGTATTCTACTGGAGATATAGGTTATCTAGATGACAAGGGAGTTTTGCATCTCTCTGGAAGGTTGAAGCGTTTTGTGAAAATTGGCGGGGAGATGATTAGTTTGGTATCTATAGAGTCTGTGTTTATAGCTTCGCTTAAAGGAGATGAAAAAAAGGACCAAGTACCATATGTTGCTATCTGTTCAGATGATAGAGAAGTTGATAGGCCTAAACTTATTCTTTTTACAACCAGAGATTTGACTTTAGAAGATGCCAATGAGCTTCTTATTCAATCAGGAGTCTCTAAGTTAGCACGCTTAAGCGAAGTGAAAAAACTGGAACAGATTCCATTGATTGGGCCAGGGAAGATAGACTACCAGACATTGAAGAAATCCAGCGAACTTTCGAATTAAATTTAACGAGAGAGTCGAGAGAGGGTGCGCACCTTCCTTGATGGTCTTCTGTGAACTCTCGAAAAAATTTCAACGCAAAGGCGCAAAGGAACGCAAAGGGAACTCACTTACCTCAATGGAATCCAGCGAACTCTCGAAAATTCAACGCAGAGTCGCAGAGCCGCAGAGAAAAATAATCCTTTTCAAGGATCATTTTTAAGTGTCAAGAGCTCTTGCTTGTGGGAAAAATAGAACCCTCTGCGTCTCTGCGACTCTGCGTTAAAAATTGATTTAAGACTTTGATTACTCGGCTTTGAGGACAGCCATGAAGGCTGTCTGAGGGATGGTGACTTTTCCAATCTCTTTCATTTTCTTTTTTCCCTTCTTCTGTTTTTCCCAGAGCTTTCTTTTACGCGTGATATCACCGCCATAACATTTTGCAGTGACATTCTTTGAAAGGGCTGAGATCGTCTCACGGGCAATGATGTTGCCGCCGATAGCAGCTTGAACAGGAATTTTGAAGAGCTGGCGAGGGATGACCTCTTTGAGCTTGGCGCAAATTGCCCTTCCTTTGCTTTCAGCTTTTGACCTGTGAACGAGTATGGAAAAGGCATCGACAGGTTCGTCATGTACTCTGATTTCAAGTTTGATGATGTCACTTTTTTGATAATCATCGGGCTCATAGTCAAAAGAACCAAAGCCTTTGGTAGCTGATTTGAGCTTATCGTTGAAATCGGTAATGATTTCGTTCATGGGAAAGCGGTAGGTCAGTAGGAGTTGGTTGGAGGCTGTGCTTTCTGTTTTTAAGAGATTGCCGCGCTTTTCCATGCCAAGGCTCATAATAGCGCCGAGAAATTCAGAAGGTGCCATAATATGGCATTTGATCCAGGGCTCTTCTATGTGGGAGATCAGGGAAGGATCGGGATAGTGAACGGGATTATCGATGGTTATCTCATCTCCATTGTTCATGTGGCACCTGTAGATAACGGAGGGTGCGGTTGTGATAATTTCGAGATCAAACTCTCTAGAGAGGCGCTCGAAGACAATTTCTAGATGGAGGAGGCCAAGGAACCCACAACGGAAACCAAAGCCAAGTGCGAGCGAGGATTCCTGTTCAACTTGAAGGGCAGAGTCATTGAGGCGGAGTTTGAGAAGCGCATCTCTCATCGCTTCAAAATCATTGGTGTCGATCGGGTAGATGCCAGCGAAAACGACAGGGGCGATTACTTTGAATCCAGGAAGGGGATTTGCAGCCGGCTGTTTTGTCAGCGTAATGGTATCACCAATTTTAACATCTTCCGGTTTTTTAATATTGGCTACAATGTAACCCACTTCGCCGGGTTTAAGAACATCCACTGGTCTTTCAGTAGGTGAGAAGACGCCAACCTCCAAGATTTCAAACTTCTTACCTGTTGCCATGAAGGTAATGTTCATCTTTTTTGTGATCTCGCCGCTCATAACACGGACATAGACCATCACACCGCGGTAGTTATCATAGTGAGAGTCGAAAATGAGGCCTCTTAAGAGATTATCCTCGGGCTCTTTAGGAGGGGGTACTGCCGTTAAGATGCGCTCTAAAACTTCATCCACACCTTGACCTGTCTTTGCGGAAATACGAAGAGCGTCCTCAGCCTCTAAGCCGATCACTTCTTCAATTTGTTTGATGACACCTTCTGGATCCGAGGCAGGCAGGTCGAGCTTGTTTAAGACTGGCAAGATCTCAAGGTCGCGCTCGATTGCTAGAAAGACATTGGCAAGAGTTTGTGCTTGCACTCCTTGACTTGAATCAACAACGAGAAGAGCTCCTTCACAAGCAGAGAGTGAACGAGAGACTTCGTAGGAAAAATCGACGTGCCCGGGTGTATCAATGAGATTGATTTTATAGGTGTTACCATCTTTTGCATGATAGAGCATCGTAACAGGGCGGGCTTTAATCGTGATGCCGCGCTCTCTTTCTAGTTCCATGCCATCTAGAAACTGCTCTTTCATCTCGCGAGATGTGACGGTTTGCGTATGCTCTAAAAGACGATCTGCAAGAGTCGATTTGCCGTGATCAATGTGAGCGATAATGGAGAAATTGCGTATGAGTTTTCTGTTATACATAATTATTACCAATCATATCGGAAAGAGAGATTAAAGGAGACATTGAATAATTCATATTCTGAAAAACAGCAGTTAATCAGAGATTCCCTAAGGAAAGTATGTTCAATATTCAAGGTTTTTCAAAAAATTTTTTATGCCCTTAGAGATAACTCTGAGGCCTATTTTAAAAAAACTATTTAAACATTCTTTGCAAATAAATATTCGTATCTTTACGATTTCTTAACTCGCAATATTTAGGCTTGAGGATGGAACTTACACCCATTGGATTTATTCAAAGAAGCGCTCCAATTAACGATGATGAAGATAAGAGGAGAAAGAAAGAGCGTTTTTTGATTCAGTCCAAGAAGAAAAAATCAAAGACCCTTGAAGGAAAGACATTAGAGCTTGTGATGCAAAGATTTGCCAATCAGAAATATTTTGGCAAACTGAAAAAAACCAGTCTTTATGCCACAGCGGAAGCTCCAAAAATTGTTCAGGGTTTGATCTCAGAATTTTTATTTAAGACAAAACCAAAAAGTCGAAAGATTGAAATTGAGCTAAAGAAAGGATACATGGTAGAAGACCCCTTTCCTCCTGTAGGTATAAGGAGATGCGCTTATAATTCGTGGATCTCTTCTCTCATGCAGTTTATCCTTCATATTCCCTCTATAAGTGAGATGTTTCTCTATACGTCTCATTCCCTTGTTCCCTTTCTTGACTTTATAGAAACTTACAAAAAAGAGCAGGGGGCTAGGAATAGGATATTGAGTATCACTACTCAAAAGCTTCTAGAAGGTCTGCGAAGAAAATTTCCCCACAGGCATTTTAAAAATGCCCATCTTATGGAAGTCCTTACTCTCATAATGGAAAGCGTCTCAAATACACACTTTGTTGCGAGCTCAGACCTTTTGGCTCATCATCCTGAAAACAGATTCTTCTTTGATAAAGAGATTAAAAGCCTGGAATCAGAAGTTGAAAAATCATTTTTAGGATCTAAACTAGCTTTTCCCAAAGAGCTGCTTGTAGGACTTCAAAAGAGCGAGCATCTTCAAACGACAGCCAAGGAGCAGCTTCCCTTTTACAGAGGAAAGGTCCGGTATGATCTTAGGGCTTTTGTTGAGTATCGAAGTGAAGATAGGTTTTCAGGTACCTATATCACTTACCTGAAAGTAGGGCATGTATGGTATCAATGCGACAATTTACGCATTATTCAGTTGCGCTCTGTCAATCTTCCGATTGCGCTTAGTAAAGCGGTCCTTTTCTACTACACATCTCATTAGAATTCCAAATAAAGTAATTCATTAGTGCCCGCTAAATATTTCCTGACTAATTTTTCTTTCGAAAATAAGCTTTTTTAGTTATCTATATAATAAAGCAGGAGCAAATCATGAAAGAAGAAACCTTTAAGAACTTTGACCTTCCCGAAGATGGATGGAATAAGATGAATTCGAAAGATTCTGCGCATATTAAAGAGCTATCAAAACATATCAATTATTTTTACAAGCTTTTAGAAGAATATCGTAAAAATCATGGCAACCCCAAAAAGATCGCAAAAGCATATGAAAAGATCTGCAAGGATGCTTCATCTGAAAATAGAATGGAAAGAGAGCTTGCAAAGTTTATTTTGGATAAATTCTCAAACTTCCATCTCAAAATGAACTTTGATGGAAATCAATATACGGCTCACTCATTTCTAAAAGATTATATGGGTGGTAAGATTAAAGATGATAAGTCGGTTGAAAGGGGAATGGAAGGCCTATGCAGCGATTTTGGTCTGACAATCTTAAGGCTCTGTAAGATGGATGCAATTGAAGATCTCTATAAATAGGGTTATATCCCTACTCTGAAAATTAACCATTCAAAAAAAAAGCCCACTTACCAAAAGGTAAATGGGCTTTTATAAGTTAGAAGAGTAGCTACTATCTAGTAGTTGCTGGCTCTTCTGGCTTTACTTTTTCAGTAACTGTTTCTGTTTCAGCCTTAGCTTCAACAGTTGCAGCTTCTGCTTCTGCTTCTTTCTCTTTCTCAGCAGATACTACTAAGAACTGTTTGTTTAGAGATTTTGCAGCAACGATCCAAGCACCGATGATTGCAAATAGAACCACAGCTACAACTGGAGTAATTGCGGCAGCAGATCCTAGAGCAAGAATAAGGATAGACTGGATAAATGATCCGCCTGATTTCCCTAAACGAGCACCTACAACATCAATTGCAGCCTTACCTTTAACTTTCATCTCTTGATCAAGAGGGATGTATGCCATCTCTTTTGTAGGATCAAAGAGTGAGTATTTGGAAGACTTACTCATGATGTTTTGAATCATACCAACAATAACCGCTAAAAATAGAGGTGTTGTTCCGATCATTGCGATGTAACCCACTAGGTTGTCTCTAAAGATAACAAACGCTAAGAATAGAGCGCCAGTAGCTAGTAGAATAACCGGAGTTACAAGAGCTGCCTTTCCCCAACCGAATCTACGGACAACATTACCACCAACGAATAGCATCATTAAAGCGGTTACGAATCCTGTCATTGTTGAGAATTTACCCATAAATGCACTGTAGTCATTTGGTAATGGGTATTGAAGTTTTAGTTGGCTCTTCCAAGTAACTTCTACTAAGTTAATGGAAATACCGTAAGCGATAACTAGGATCGCAAGGCAACCAATGTACTTTGAAGAAAGTAGGTACTTGAAACTCTCTTTCATAGAAAGTTTTGGTTTTGATTTCTTTTTCTTCACTTTAGAAGGATCGAAGAAACGAGGATCTGTAAGGACGTTTTTACCCATCCAGTTATAGATCATCATGGTTCCAATACCAGCAGCTACGACAAGCGTCATTAGCCTGTTAAGTGAGTAACCCCAAGGATCAACGCCCTCAGGTAATGAACCTCTTACGTTACTAAAGTAAACGATTAGTGGTCCTGAAACGATCAGAGCGATGTTAGCACCAAGACCTAGTACAGAATAAAAGCGCTTAGCTTCTGTAACTTTCATGATGTCATTTGCATAACCCCAGAAAAGAAGTGATAGAGCAACTGAGCCCCATAGTTCACTCATGACGTAAAAGAGCGAGAATGTCCAGTTTCTGAACACTGCTATTAGACCCATAAAACCTTGCGGCAATGTAGTTTGCAGTCTGTCAGCTAGTTCGTGTGGGTGTAAAACTTCTCTAAACGGGTATAACACAAGTGCAAAAAGCGCAAAAAACGCTAAAAACGGAGTGATTGCTGCATAGAAAAGAGCTGGTTTGCTCAATTTATTACTCATCCTTGAGTAGATAAGCATGAATAGAACAGCAAATGGCAGTGTACCATAGAGTTTTAAGAATGGAATTGCTTCTGCGCCAGATCCAGCGGCAGTTACAATAAGAGTATCTTTTGTATCTCTTAGAATTGTGTAGTTAAAAGAGATCAAGAAGAACATAAAAAACATCGGTAGAAGTTTTTTTAGTTCAAAATTATGAACTGGCCAAAGGCGAGAGCGCCATTTTCCAAATTCTGCAGTTGATTGAGCGGACATATTTTTTTTTCCTTATAAACTTATTTTATTCTTTTTCGTTAAGAAGTATAGCTGATTTTACATAAAAATCAACTGAAATAATTTCTTTAGAGATGAAAAAAGCCCTTAAGTTAAGTGCTCTAACTTAAGGGCTTAGAAATCTCGTATTTAACTCTTAAGAAAGAGTTGGAAGACTTTCAAGGCTTCCTTGGTTAGCCGAGCAAGCCTCTACGTAAGCATTCCAAAGATCGTGCTCAACTTTGCCGTGTCTAATTGATAGAATTAGATCTCTCTTGCAAGTTGTAATTGATTTTTTTGGGCTTAGTGCTGAAATAATTTCTTTATCGCCAGCTAGTCTTGCGATGTTGAGCATGCGCTCTAGCTGAGATCTGGTGAAGATCAGTTGATCACGTCTTTTTCTAGAACCTCTAGCAGCTCTCGCCTTTGGAGGAACAATAGCGGGACGGTCTTGGTTGATCACATGTTTTTCGATGATAGATGCAAGTGCCTGAGGCTCTTTGATCTTCATTTTGCGCAGTGTGAAGTGATGCATGTATCCACCTGATGTCATAGGGAGATATTTGCATAGTTCATTTTCTTTTCTTGCGCCAACTTTTTTGATCGCCTTTGTAATAACGCTTTCAACGTCTTTAAGGGACTTTTTAGCACCGAGCGAGTTCATAATCTATCCTTGATTTTTCTAGTTAATAATAGCTTGTTTTTGTCCCGAGACTAATAGTTAAAAATTGATTATTAACTCGGGGTCTTAAATTTTTCTATCGATCAAACTTTGATCGAGTGGTCCAGTAAAACTGGGAATTAGTAATTATTCTTTTTAGCTTTCAAAAGCATTGTTATCGGTTTTAACAAAGTTAGCAAATAAAATGCAAACAATTCGTTTAGAACAATCTTACTGCTGTTGGAAGCGCTGTTTTTTCAATATCCGGAAATTGTAATAATAAATGTTGTTTTATGCAAGAAAATGTATTTTTATTTTTTTTATTTACTATTTTTTTTAATCAAAAAAATTTGCAGCAATGGTAGAAGATCCTCATTAGATACTTGGTCTCAAAGTAGCGAGAGTGTTATGATGTAGCTTTCTTAAAGAGTGGTTAACAGATGAAGTTTATCAATATCAAAAAAATGTCAAAAAAATGTTTATTCTTTTTGCCATTGTTAATTCTTTTTTTAGCGTGTTCGCCTAGCACTGGGAAATACCATTCCTGGGTAGAGGACTCTTCTCGTCTGCGTGTGCTATCTACAACGGCTATGATTGGAGATCTAGTAGAGGAGATCGGAAAAGATAGGGTTAATAATCTTGTTTTGATTTATGGCGAGCTAGATCCGCATAGTTATGAGCTTGTTAAAGGAGATGATGAGAAGCTTAATTTGGCGAGCGTTGTTTTCTATAATGGAATGGGGCTTGAGCACGGAGCATCTCTTCATCACTACCTTACTTCTGAGAAAAAGGCCTACTCCTTAGGTGATTCAATTAAAGAAAAGTTTCCCGGTAAAGTATTATCTATCGATGGTACGCTTGACCCACATATATGGATGGATATCTCTTTATGGGTGCATGCCACTTATCTAGTGGAAGATGTCCTATCTAAGCAAGATCCCGCATCTGCTGCTTATTACCATCAAAATGCGGCTGATCTCAGAGTTAGGCTTGAAAAGCATCATGAAAAGATCAAGCAGATCACTCAAGAGATTCCAGCTGTTAAGCGCTATGTAGTTACTAGCCATGATGCATTTAACTATTTTGCAAGGGCCTATTTAGCGACTGACAAGGAAAGATCTGATGGAAGTTGGCATGTAAGGTTTCAAGCGCCAGAAGGACTTGCTCCCGAAGGTAGACTCTCTCCATATGATATTCAAAAGATTATGAATCACGTTAAAGAGTTTAATATTCAAGTGATCTTCGCAGAGTCTAATGTATCAAAAGAATCGATTCGTAAGATTACATCCGTTGCAGCAAAGATGAACCTGGGAGTTGTCATCGCCTCAGACGTTCTATATGGAGATGCAATGGGACCCTCTATTTCAGGCGGCAAGCCCAACTACTTTGACATGATGGAGCACAATGCAAGAAATTTACAGGAGCACCTTCAATGAGCGTAATTTTTGAAGCAGAGAACCTTACTCTTCACTACGACAAGCAGCCCGTGCTTTGGGATCTGTCGCTTAAAGTCATGCCGGGTAAGCTTGTTGGTATTGTAGGTCCTAATGGGGCGGGAAAGAGCTCCCTTTTGAAGTCCGCACTTGGGATTGTAAAGCCAATTTCAGGAAGAGCTCTCTTTTGGGGAAAGCAGGCAGATCAAGTCCGTGAAAAGATTGCTTATATCCCTCAGAAAGGCTCCATCGATTGGGATTTTCCAATCACAGCTTTTGAAGTGGTTCTTATGGGAAGATACGCTCAGATGGGCTTTTTCAAAAGGCCTAGAAGAGCTGACATTCTAGCCACAAAAGAGGCGCTTGAAAAAGTTGGCATGAGCGCATTTGCAGATAGGCAGATATCAGAGCTTTCAGGTGGTCAGCAGCAGCGTCTTTTCCTGGCAAGAGCGCTTGCTCAAAATGCCGAGGTCTACCTAATGGACGAACCTTTTCAGTGCGTGGATATTACAACAGAAAAAGCGATGATAGAGATTCTGCGCGCACTTAGGTCGGCTGGAAAATCAATCTTAATCGTTCATCACGACCTCTCAACCCTCTCTGAATATTTTGATGAAGTCATTCTCCTCAACACCTCTCTGATTGCCCATGGTCCCGTAGACTCAGTTTTAACCGAAGAGAATATGGAAAGAACCTATCAAAAATCTCACTGCCTTTTTGTGGAGGCGAAAGAGCTCTCTTCAAAGAAAACAAAAGGTTTGGTCTGATGTTTTTCACCGACCCTATCTTTAGCACCACGATTTGGGCCTCATCTTTGATGTGCTTGACTGCTGCTTTGATGGGCGTGATCGCTTTTCTCCAAAAAAGATCGCTGATTGGGGAGACCCTCTCGCATGCGACCTATCCTGGAGTGCTCATTGGAGGTTGGATCTTCTCCCTCTTTTTTGCAGATTCATTTTTGGGTGTGATCTTGGGCTCTGTCTCCTTTTCAACAGCAGCTCTTTTCTCTCTTCGCTATCTTGAAAAAAAGAGAGTCTCACAGGATGCTAGCCTTTGTTTTGTCCTCTCTACTTTTTTCGCGCTCGGCGTACTGATTGCAAGTAGATTGCAGACGGTAAAAGCCTCCCTCTATCAACAGATTCAGGTCTACCTTTTCGGACAAACAGCTACCATGCGAGATGAGCACGTTGTTATTTATGCAGGGCTCTCTCTTATTATTGGAGCCTTTCTCATCTTATTTTTCCCCAGGATCAAACTTCTTCTTTTTGATAAAGAATATGCGAGGGGGAAACTTAAGCATACATTTTGGAATTCCGCTCTCTCCCTACTATTCATCGTTTCAATCTGCATTGGTATTCGTACTGTGGGGATCGTTCTCATGTCGGGAATGCTCATCGCTCCTGCTGTTTTTGCAAGGGCTTTTACAAATAGGCTCTCCCACCTCTTTTTGATTGCGGGCACTTTTGGTGCAATGTGCGGATTTTTGGGGAACATTTTGTCGATTGTCTTCTCTCTCCCAACAGGCCCTGTTATCGCTCTTCTTGGGTGTGTGTCTGCCGTAGGTGCTCTAATTTTCTCTCCCAAACGGGGGGTTCTTTTTCGCACAGTACGAATCCTGAAATTTAGGCTTCATACGATGGAAGAGAACCTTCTCAAGAGCATCTTTAAAAAAGAGGGAGCATCTTTAGCTGAGCTAAATGATTTTCATCCTATTCATCCCTATTTTTTAAAACTTGCATTAACAAGGTTAAAAAGAGATCGCTTTCTCCAGTCAAGTCGTGGAATTTATTCTCTTACTCCAGAGGGAAATCGAAAAGCTGTTCGCATTATTCGAATCCACAGACTTTGGGAGGTTTATCTTACAGAGTTTATGGGGCAGAGCGTAGAAAAGGTACACAGATCAGCAGAAGAGATGGAGCATATTATTACGCCGGAAATTGAAAGTAGGCTAACCGATCTTCTTTCTAATCCGAGAAAGGATCCACACGGCGCACCGATCCCAGGGAGGCATGATGAATCCATATTGGGGTAAAGACTTTTTGGGTTTCTTTTTTACTCTCTTTGAAAGGGTTTTTCTTTTCATGACAGGCAGGGGAGATGCTCTCTTTTCGGACGAACTTCAGCTACTAATCTTAGGTATGCTCTCATTATCTTGCGGACTTATTGGCGCCTTTCTTCTCTTAAGAAAAATGTCGATGTTAGCCAATTCGCTCTCACACACCGTTCTGCTCGGTATTGTGATCACTTGTATTCTCTTTCGGTTTGCTGATATCGATATGCAATCGATTGATCTCAAAATATTGATGGGTGCAGCCCTAATATCTGCGCTCCTGACTGCCGGGCTAACAGAGCTCTTTACAAAGCTTTTGCGCCTGCAGGAAGATGCAAGCATTGGCCTTGTTTTTACGGGCCTTTTCTCTCTCGGTGTGATCTTAGTTACTCTCTACACAAGCAATTCACATATTGGCCCCGAATCGGTAATGGGAAATGTCGATGCTTTGCATATATCAGACCTTAAATCGATCTTCTTCATTCTGATGCTTAATGTCGCGGCAGTAGCGCTTTTCTACCGCCAGTTCCAAATCACATCATTTGACCCCGTTTTAGCAAAAACACTCGGTATCTCGGTTACCTTCTTTCACTACCTACTTCTCTTTTTGTGCTCAGCTACCGTGATCGGCGCGTTTCGTGCTGTGGGCGTTATTCTTGTCCTGGCCTTTTTAGTCGGGCCCTTTTTGACGGCAAGGCTTCTCAGTCATAAATTAAAACATATTCTGTTTTTGAGTCCGCTTTTGGGAATTAGCGCCTCTTTAATTGGCGTAGCTCTCTCAAGACACTTTTTATCCGTTTTTAATATGCCGCTATCTACAGGGTCGATCGTAGTTCTCACGATTGCAGCTCAATTTGTAGCTGTCCTAACCTACAAGTCACTAAGAAAATCCAAATTGATAAAAGCTTGACTTCTTCACTCTTTTACTCTAATCTTTAATGCCTTATGAAATACTTAACTCTTCTTGGAAGCACCGGATCTATCGGAAAGAGCACTCTGGAAGTGGTGCGTGATTTTCCAGATCGCTTTCGTATCTTTGCCCTAGCTGCAAAGTCTAATATTGAACTTCTTTACGAACAGGCATGTGAATTTCAGCCAGAGATGATCGTTGTTTATGATGAAGAGAAGGCGAGTCAGCTGAAGAAAAGGTTGCCTGATATTCTTATTCTCTCTGGAGACGAAGGATTAGAAAAGGCATCTGTTCATCCAAAAGTTGAGAAGGTTCTCTTTGCCATGAGCGGGACCAAAGCTTTTAAGCCCTGTTTGATGGCGATTGAAGAGAAGAAAGAGATCCTGATAGCCAATAAAGAGCTTCTTGTGATGGCAGGCGCGCTTGTGATGCAAAAGGCAAGAGATAATGGCGTTAAAATCCTTCCGGTAGATAGCGAGCATAATGCTCTTTTTCAGTGCCTAGAGGGGGAAGACCCCTCCAAGGTAAAACGCCTTATTTTGACCGCATCAGGAGGTCCTTTCTTTCGCTTGAGCGAAGATGAGCTTAATAAGGTGACGCTAGAAGATGCTCTCAAACACCCGAAGTGGAAGATGGGATCCAAAATTACGATCGATTCATCCACTCTCATGAATAAAGGACTTGAAGTGATTGAGGCGCACCACCTCTTTGGCATTCCTCCTGAGAAGATCGACGTTGTGATCCATCCTCAAAGCATCATCCATAGTATGGTGGAGTATATCGATGGCTCAATTATCGCTCAAATGTCGGAGCCCGATATGATCTACCCCATTCAGTATTCTCTTTGCTATCCAGAAAGGTGTAAGACCAGATTTGAGTCCTTCGACTTCACGAAGAACTCAGAGCTTACCTTCCACAAGCCTGATTCTCAAAAGTTTCCTTGTCTCTCTCTTGCTATCGATTCACTCAAAAGAGGTGGATCTGCCTCGTGCTTTTTAAATGCTGCCAATGAAGTGTTAGTGGATCGCTTTCAAAAAAAGGAGATTAGTTGGAGAGAGATTAGCACCAAACTCCAGCTATTAATGTCTTTGCACCAGGTAGAAGATATGGTAGACTTGGATCAAATTTTTACTCTCGATAAATCTGCGAGAAAGCTCGCTCTACACATTTAGGTCAGATGGACACGATATTCTCAATCATTCTAGCTATCTTAGGTCTCGGTTTTTTAGTCTTTATTCATGAGCTCGGCCACTACATTATGGCCCGCAGGGTCGGCATGCGCGTCGAGGCTTTTGCAATTGGCTTTGGTAAACCGATCATTACTTGGATGAGAGATGGAGTAAAGTGGCAGATCTGTTGGCTTCCATTTGGCGGCTATGTGAAGATTGCAGGTATGCAAAAAGAGGGGAATAAGGAGCCGCACGAAATTAAGGACGGCTTCTTTGGGTCACGTCCGATTGATCGTATCAAGGTAGCTGTCATGGGGCCTGTTGTAAATCTCGTCTTTGCTTTCTTAGCTTTCACTGCTCTTTGGGCGCTTGGCGGAAGGGAAAAGCCCTTCTCAGAGTTTACGAAGCGAATCGGCTGGATGGATCAAAAGTCCGCTCTCTTTGATCAGGGAGTAAGACCTGGCGATGAGCTCATGGATCTCGATGGTAAGCCTTTCAAGGGCTACAAAGACCTTATGCTAGCAGCTGTAACGGACGATGATGAGTCGAGCGTTAGAGGCTTTAAAATTGACTATCTTCATGATGAAAAGACTCCCTTTGAATACAACCTGAAGACCTATAAAGACCCCAGATCAGACGATGGCCTCGTGACAGTTGGCATTCTCTCTCCTGCGAGATACTTGATCTATGATAAATTTCCAGATGGTCATGAGAACCCTCTCATTGAGGGGTCTCCTTTAGTGAATAGCGGCATTAAGTATGGTGATAGGCTCTTTTGGGTAGATGGTGAACTTGTCTTTTCTATCGATCAGCTTAGAGCTCTCCTCACAGAATCTACCGTATTTATGACCGTGAAGAGAAATGGTCAAATTATCCATTCAAAAATACCTAGAGTCAAGATCGATGACTTTAAACTCACGCAGTCTCAAAGAGGGGATTTAGATGATTGGCGCTATGAGGCGAATCTTACAGAGAAAAAGATTGATGATCTCCATTTTATTCCTTACGTCATATCTTATGATAATATCGTAGAGTCAAAACTTAACTTCATCGATAAGAGAGATCAGGAGAAGGCCTTTGGTCAGTGTACAAGGTGCAACTTTTTCAATCCTCTTCAACCTGGCGATGAGATCTTGGCTATTGATGGCTTGCAAGTTTCCTCTGGTGGAGATCTTCTCTCAAAGATGCAAACACTTAGATCTGTAATCATCGTCCAAAGAGAACAAGGTGCTTTAAACCGGGTTTCTTGGGATTTGGCTGATCAAGGTTTTGATAAGTTATTTAAACCCAACGACTTAACGGAAATTATTGCATCATTGGGGACCAATAAACCTCTCCAATCTTCAGGTAATTTAGTTCTTTTAAAAACAATAACTCCAAAAAGTATCATGGATTTTCCTCCATCTAAAGATAAAGAAGAAATCTTAAGACATTTTGAAAAACAAAAAGAGCAAATTGAAAAAATTGATTCTTCTGAGAAGAGATTGGAATATTTAAATATTTTAGAGAAGGCAAAACTGCAGCCATACTCTGGAATTAAACTTCAGGACAAAATTGTTCGATATAATCCAAATCCCTACACACTATTTACTAATGTTTTTGATGAAACGTGGCGTACATTAACTTCCTTAATTACTGGGTATATTAGTCCTAAATGGCTTTCAGGACCTGTTGGTATTGTACATGTGGTACAAAAAAGCTGGGCTGATGGTTATAAAGAAGTGCTTTTCTGGATGGGTGTCATCAGCCTCAACCTGGGCTTTTTAAACCTTCTGCCTGTCCCTGTCTTGGACGGAGGACATATCACCTTGTCTGCAGTCGAGATGGTTACAAAGAAGCCGATCAAGGCCAAAACAATGGAAAAACTAGTCATTCCCTTTGTCTTCCTTTTAATAGGGATGATCATATATGTTACTTATCATGACCTAAGTCGTATTTTCCTAAGATTTTTTCAGTGAAGGAGCTCATATGATTGAAAATTTTTTCATTTCCTATTCAAAATTCAGAGTATTTCTTTTAGTCACGTTTTTTATTTCATACACCGCTCTCTCGGCTCACGTAATAGATATTGAATTTATAAATCCATACGAGAGAGAGCAGCTTGAAAAAGAATTGAGAAACGAAGAAAACAAAGAGCATTTCGATAGGATGATGAGTAATGATGAAGATAACGAAGAAGAGTATGATGGTGAAAAAGCTTTAGAGTATTACTTCGAGAATTACAGCTAAGAGTAGTTTTTACTATTATCATCAAGCAACGTGGCGTACGCTTGCATCTCTTGTGACAGGCTACATTAGTCCGAAATGGCTCTCAGGTCCTGTGGGCATTATCCACGTGGTCCAAAAGAGCTGGAGCATTGGTATCAAAGAGGTTCTCTTCTGGATGGGCGTAATCAGCCTCAACTTAGGCTTTTTAAACCTTCTTCCTGTCCCTGTCTTGGACGGCGGACACCATTACCTTGTCTGCAGCCAAAGATGGTCACCAAAAAGCCGATCAAGGCTAAAACGATGAAAAGGCTCGTCATACCCTTTGTCTTCCTTCTCATCGGTATGATTATCTATGTGACCTACCATGATTTGAGCCGGATATTCTCACGATTTTTCTAAATCATTCCCTTTTAATTAGATAATAATATTTTCTGAATTATATATAATTAATTTGAAATATTTAATATAATTAAGTTTATAAAGCGGTTCATTGCTTTTAACAAAAAAGGGGAATTTAAATGAAAAAACAACCAAGAAGTTCAAAGTCTGTAACAAAAAAAGGCCTTCAACAAGTTCGTAAAAATGCAAATCATATGCTAGAGCTATGTGATCAGTACGAAGAAGGCAAAATTACAGCACAAGAATTCGAGACACGTGCTTCAAAAATGGCGGGCGTTAAAATCTACTAACTAACTTAAAATAAAGCTCTTTGGGTGTAAGCTGAAGGGCTTTATTTATTATTCATAAATGTTAGAAAGGGGAATTTAAATGAAAAAACAACCAAGAAGTTCAAAGTCTATAACAAAAAAGACACTACACCAAGTTCGTAAATCTTCAACTGAGATGCTGCGTCTCTGTGATCAGTATGAAGAAGGCAAAATTACAGCGGCTGAATTTGAAAAGCGTGCTTCAAAAGGGCGTATTACATTCTTATAACTAAACTAAGATAAACATCTTCGGTGCAAGTTGAAGAGCTTTATCTATTTATGAGTATTTGCATGCCTGAAAAAGAAATATCCGAATTCTTGAAGAAGATTCCTGTTTTCGAGAAGTTAACTCAAGATCAATTAAATGGTTTAGGCTCCTCTTTTTATGAGGAAAAGCGCGATAAAGATCAGACTATCATTTCTGAGGGTGACCCCGTAGATGTTATTTACCTTTTGACAGAGGGAGTCGTAGAGGTAAGCACGGAAGGGGAAGAAGAAGAGGTTGTAGCTGAAGTCTTTCCAGGTGATCTTATCGGAGTCGATGATGCTCGCTTTCTCTCTTTTAATAAAAAACACGCTTTCAAATTTTTAGCATTTACACCTGTAACGCTTTTTAAGTGTGAAAAAAAGGCTTTTAAAAGCTTCTTAGAAAAACATCCAGATGCTCTTTCTCTCATTAGAGAGATGAATGATAAGATGCTTAAGTTTAGGTTTCTAAAGATGATGGAGCCATTTCAGGAAGTGCCTCCCGAAATGATTCAAGAATTTGCATCACAGATATCAATGGAGAAAGTATCTAAAGGACATACCTTTTTCAAAGAAGGGGATGAGGCAGATAGTAGTTATTTACTTAGCTCAGGCGAGGTGGAAATCTCATATGGAGAGAAAAAAGATACTCTTGAAGCGGTAACTATGTTTGGCTTGATCGCTCCATTATGCGGAACAACAAGGCCTTTTACAGCTACGGCTCAGACTGACTGCGAGGTCATGAAGTTAGAAAAAGACCAGATAGAGCGTCTCATCACTCATGCAGATGGATATGAGTCGCTCGTCATGCTGATGATGGAGAGGTTTCGTCCCAAAAGAGTGAAGGGCGTAACAACCCATAAGAGAAAAGATTCTCATGGTGAGACGGTAGTTGTTTTAAAAGATGCAAAAAGAGGGAAGTACTACAAAACCTCGGAAGAGGGGCTATTCATTTGGAATCTTCTCGATGGTAATCACACAGTCAAAGATATTTCAGTCTCTTACTTCTACGAGTACAAAAAATTTGCAACAAACGACATTTCCAATATCGTCTATAGCCTAATCCATTCGGGGTTTTTAACTAAACCATCCCTATCTGTCAAAATAGAGAGACCTAAAGAGTCTCGTTCAATAAGAATTATTGAGTTTATCACTTCGATACTAACTGCAGAGTATGTCTTTAAAAATGTAGATGGATGGTTTGCTGGCATTTATAACAAATTTGGCAAGTTTTTCTATACCTCTGGCATGAAGATCGTGCTCACTTTGCTCACTCTGATAGGTGCAGTGTTTTTCTTTATGATGATGCCTCATATGGAGATGACGCTTCAGTCGGAGAGTCACAGCTGGAGACTTGTCCTATACGCCTATCTTTCGGTTTTTTTAACGATTCCTTTTCATGAACTAGGACATGCTCTTACGACAAAAGCATATGGACGCAGTGTGAACGGAGTAGGTGTGGGGTGGTTCTGGTTAGGACCTGTTGTCTATATTGATACATCCGATATGTGGCTAGATTCTAAATATCCCAGAACGATGGTGAATGTTGCAGGGCCTTTTGTCAACCTCGCTATTGGCGGAGCGCTTTCTCTTATTGCATATTCCCTAACATCTACAATGCCACTCTTTGCAACTTTTCTGTGGCTGGCTGCTCTTTATAACTATCTTTTTGCATGGTACAACTGTGATCCGCTGATCGAGCTCGATGGCTACTATATTCTCTCAGACCTCTTTGATAAACCAAGCCTAAGAGCACTTTCAATGGAGTGGATGGTAAGCTCACGTAAATTTACAAAAGAAAACCTGTCCTATATTACCTATTGGTTCTCTTGCTTCGCCTTCATCCTAATTTCAGCTTTTATTGCCTATTTTATTCAAAATAAGATCCTCGTATCGCTCTTTCATCATAGCCATCAATCATTCCTGAGAGAAAGCCTTCGGTATCTCCTATTCTTCTTTGTTATCGGCTTCTCCTTCTTAAGCCTCTACCTGAGTTTTAGAAGAGCGAAGAGGAATTAGCTTTTTCTTTAAGGAAGCTCTGATTAACTGCTATTTTTAAGATCTTACTTGGGATTTTTAGCTAAAATTGATATTGGAGACCGGCCTAAACCTTTGACGGTTAGGAAAGGTTGAAAAAATGATTTATGAAAAAGTTTAGTAAGAGATTGAAAATATGAGTTGTTCAGTGTTTCCTTAAACTTATATTAAGTGCAGTCGGAGGTGTGACAGCGGAATCTCTAAGAGTAGATAGGGAAGTTGAAGAGTATGGGGATGTTAGCCAACATTTCTAGAAGACCTTCTTTGTCTTTTAAATCTATTTTTTTCTCTTGGGAGAGGTGCCTCTGCCGCTCTAGTAGTCTTTTGTAAGGACCTAAATGCGCTGTTCTTAAGCAAGCTAAAGGCTTTCTTTTTGAGGGTTTCGATCTTATTTAAGCATCTACTTTTCTCTAATTTAGAAATATTTCTACTTAACTTTAATACTTCATTACCAATTTGCGAGTAGATCGAGGGGAATGTGGGATGCCTCAGAATAATTTGAGGGAAAATTTTCAATGGGACTGAAGGGATTTCTATAAAAGGCTCTATTTTAATGACGGGGACAGAACTTGCTGCAGCTGACATAATTTCTTCATTTTTTCTAAATTTTGGGAGAACATTATAAGATACCTAGAGATTAAATGCATAGGTTGTGGAGCTTTTGATGCTCTCCTGTTTTAGCAAGATCTCAAGTAATTAGCCCGGGAAGCTCTCCATTGCAGATAGTCTTGCTAAATATGCAGATGTTTCAGCGATCTTTCTGGATAATCCTTTTTCTAAACATTCTTTCTCTGTTTTAACTGCTCTCTGATGTGAAAATTCAAGTATCCGGTTAAAGGATTCTACTCCAAAAGAACCAAATGCTTTTTTTAGTTCTAATCTTGCTGTTTGATAGACGCTTTTGATTGTGTTTGATCTTGCACATTCCCCAATTGCATAGAGGTAATATGGGTTAGAGGCATGCTCTATCTCAGCTTCTTTAAAAGCCTTTTGAATAGATAATTCTGCAAGAAGCTCTGCTGTGATAAAGACAGCTTTTGTATATTTTGCAATAGGTGATATTTTCATTTTTTTCTCCTTTTTAAAATGCGAGCAAGAGCTAGAGGATTTAGTTTCTTTCCTTTCTGAACGGTAGGCTTTCTCTATTTTTTTCCAACATTAAGGTGGAGTCTAGATATAAACTTATCTTTCTAACTGCTTGTTCAAATTCAGACGCAATGGAGACAAGTTCATCCATCGTATTTACATCATCGATTTTTACAAGGATAGAATTAAGAGATTTTTCAAAGTCTTTAAATTGAGGGTGTCTGTGTACCCCCCCCCAGGAAATATGGTCTTAATTAGGTCGTTTTCGTGAAACTTATCTCGAACTTGGGCAATTTTCTGTTCAACTGTCATTCCTATAGGTTGGTTATTATGATCTAACTCCAAATCTCTTCTCATTGCTGACATACTGTCAGGCTCAATTCTAATTCTTACTTCTCCTATAGGAAGGTCTGATCAATTCATATTTTCAATCTCTTGCTAAATTTTTTCTCAAATCGATTTTTCGATCTCTCCTAACCGTCAAAGGTTTAGGTCGATCTCCAAAATCAATTTTAGCTAAAAATTTGAGCAAGATCTCAAAAATAGCAATTAATCAGA